>Ga0065711_1000663_pt1 | contig 58335 bp, 21 predicted proteins | sample Hoacrofraction12_FD_59098 | JGI IMG/M metagenome (GOLD analysis project Ga0065711, IMG submission 59098) | Hoatzin crop microbial communities from Cojedes, Venezuela - Epithelial fraction 12 v2 (version 2) | ecosystem: Host-associated > Birds > Digestive system > Esophagus > Crop | place... | reverse complement strand
GGGCCAGACTCTTTTCAGTGGTGCCCAGCGACAGGACAAGGGGCAATGGGCACAAACTGAAGCACAGGAAGTTCCATCTGAACATGAGGAAGAACTTCTTCCCTCTGAGGGTTACAGAGCACTGGAACAGGCTGCCCAGGGAGGTTGTGGAGTCTCTTTCTCTGGAGATATTCAAGACCTGCCTGGACAAGGTCCTATGCAGCCTGCTGTAGGTGACCCTGCTTTTGCAGGGGGGTTGGACTAGATGACCCACAGAGGTCCCTTCCAACCCCTACCATTCTGTGATTCTGTGATTCTGTCTTTTTATAGTTGTTATCCAGAAGGAAATGTTCCTGAAGTCCAGGTTTGCTACTTACTTTCTATAGGTATAAAAGATTGTAGGTCAAATGCTTGTTTAATCTTTCTAGATACCTCTGTAAGAAGAAAGATAGTTTTGTTCTCAGAAACAACATACAACAGTCATGTTCTCTTTACCTTCCATGTGAAGTGACATTGTGGGCAATGGATAAAATGTTTTGTCTTCTGATGTTAAGGGTTAAGCTACTCTTGCCTTCAACAAAGAGTATGATTTCACTGAATGTGTTTGCAAAAGATCAATGAACTGGATTTTTTTTTTGTTTTACTCTTCTCGTCTTAATCTACCTGCAGTAGCTGAAGCACTATTATTTCTGCATCAGGAGAGTTTGGGCTTGCTCCTGCTTGCACTGAGCCAAGTCTGTCAAGTGGTCTAGTGGGAAGAGAACAAATCCATTGTCAAATTCAAGCTATGAAATTAATGAAGGATGGTTATTAAGAGCTACATGCAGACATATAAGCAGGAAAAAGCCAACTCATTTTTCAGATTGATTTAACGAATTGTGCCTATCAAGGCTATGCTAATGATTGACAATTCATTTTATCAATTAAAACAAAAGCCAGACTCATTAAACCAAAGCATCATCATTAAGCGATGGTGATCTTCAGACCAAGACAATATCATCTTATCTGGATGCACCTCTAAAGTGATTAGGGCCTAATTGGGTTGTATAATCCAGACATTAAGCTCCTGCACTGACACTCAGTGAAATATTTTATTTTCAGATAACCAGCCTGGCAATAGAGCATCCAGTTCACAATTTTAAGGTGTGAATCTGTTCACATGAAGTACATTTTAGTGAGTGCATAGAGAACAGTGCAGTTATACAACAGCCTTTACTTGGCATTTCTGAAAACCAATGTATTCTAAACACTTTGTAGCGGTTTTTAATTGGGAAAGGACATAGCCCACTAGATGTTGTACGACTTTATTACTTCAGCAGCTTCCAATATGTAGCTGTAATCTTTCTCTTAGTGTTGTCAACACACATGATACCAGAATCTAATCATTACATTTCAAATAAATAGTTGTCCGTAACAACAGAAAAAGCAAGTCAATGTTTACTTCACAACCGGGTCTTGAATTCCAGTGTTTCATAGAGTCATAGAATGGTTTGGGTTGGTAGCAACCTTAAAGATCATCAAGTTCCAACCCCTTTTCCATGGGCAGGGACACCTTCCACCAGACCAGGTTGCTCAAAGCCCCACCAACCTGGCCTTCAGCACTGCCAGGGAAGGGACAGCCACAGCTTCTCTAGTCAACCTGTGCCAGTGCCTTCCCACCCTCATAGTAAAGAATTTTTTTCTTCTATTCAATCTAAATCTGCCCTCTTTCAGTTTAAATCCATTACCCCTTGTCCTATCACTACGGGCCCTTGCAAAAAGTTCCTCTCCAGCTTTCTTGTAGCTCCCATCCAGGTGCTGGAAGGCTGCTGTAAAGTGTCCCTGGCACCTTCTCTTGTCCGGGCTGAAGAGCCCCAACTCTCTCAGCCTTTCCTCACTGGAGAGGTGTCCCAGCCCTCTGCTCATTTTTGAGGCCCTCCTCTTGACTCACTCCAACAGGTCCATGATAGGTATAAAGTTCACGTTATCTCTAAGACTGACTTTCAGATTAGAGCCTGTAACTATTTCACTCACGTAATTCAACAGGCCATATGTGGGACTTCTTAATGAATGCTGCTCTGAACAACATTGATTATAAGGAAAGGTAGTTATTTTTAACACAGCATGAATGTTAATGTATATCTGTGTAAATCCTAGACATGTTAGTGAAAGATTACAGGTAGATCTTAATGTACGGAGAAACAAATTAAGTTGCAGAAAGGCACCACACCAGTATCTGACATTAAGACAAAGCATAACAGTCCGAGAATTTGGACTGTCCCTGAGTCCTCTTTAGCCACACCAGTATACTGTGATGGAAAATATCCTTAAAGATCTGCTAAAGGGCATGAAACTTCAGGTCTACAGAAAAACCATCAGTACAGTTCATTTTCCACAGTTTCCAACTGATTGGAATCCCCATTAGAAAAGGTCAGTCTTAATTTGACACAGTTGCATTCAGGAAGCCTATGGTCCATCATAGTTCAGGTAAGATAAAGAAAAATAAATGCTGTTCAACTCACCCAGTAGGAAATCATTCTGTTACACTATGCATACAAAATATGTACTCAAGGACATGTGGTTTTATGGCATAGCTACTGAATGTTAAAAGCATGTAATAAATAAATGTTGTTCCTAGGTCATGAAAGACAGAAGACATTGAAACATAAGACAGGCATTTTTGAGCATATATGACAGAGGAAAATCTAGCAAAACTTAACAATAGGTATTATTACTGCAGCTGTCATATCAGGATTTTGAATTTTTTAATATCCATTTTAAGTAGTTCACAGCTATTTTGTGAAATCCCTGTTACATAATTAGCTTTAAAAATGACTCATATCAGCATTTTTTCTATAAGGCACAAATGGAAGATGGAAGTTTAAAATAATGCTGCCTATTCTTTGCACAACTGTAAAGCTGTGCCAATATTCTCTTTGTTGTGGCAGCAGCTGCTTGCAAATGCCTTTAGAACTGATTTGGGTCTCTCTATTATGTGCTAATGGAATCAGACACAGGCTTTAATAGTGTGTATTCAATGTATACAGCTCCTGGGTGATCCTACCAGAGCAGATAATTTCCTAGCAGCACACTGAGTGTGCAATTACAGCGTCATCATATCTGCGTGGGGTTTTTTTCTTCATCTAGAGCTACTTTTTTTTAGAATTTATCTTCTTTAACCACCCCTGGTTGTTAGCTGCCAGGGTTAGCCACATAGGTTTGATATGTACATCCAGTTGTTGTCTTGCAGCTAATACAGAAAGAAAGAAAGAAAAAAAAAAAGCCCTGGAGAAACTGGTTCCAAATGAAGGACTAAAATGCAGTTCAAGTAAATATGTATCTTCCTGCAGTTTGAGGAATTTTAACAATTCTCTTATGGAAAAAATGATGGAGGAAAGACTGTCACCAAACACCTCTTAAATCAAGTCTCCGTATTCTTCTGGGTATATGCCCAAGATTCCTGTTCTAGGGCTGCAACTTCAGCATGACACCATGCAGCTTGCCCTGGCACCAGTATTGCCAGTATTGCCCTTTCACAGGCTGTAACTCTCACTGCTGCAAAATCTGTGACTGACACGGGCACAAGAAGCCCACAGCATAGTCACATGGAACCTTCTGACCTCTCTTACAGCAGCAGAATGGAGGTAGGAACTGAGGGCTGTGCTAAGGAATAGCACACTGCGCTTACAGTGACTTTCTGCATAAAGCAATCTAACAGTCCTTCTGATTTTTCATATGAATTGCCTCTAATTAACTGATGTTGTTCCACTTATTCCTTGCAAGTGGGAAACAATAAGGTAGACGAAATGACATTGAAAGAGGCCCGTAGGAACTGAGGTTTTAAATGTGTAGTAACTCTGAGACCGTAGGTATGCCTATCTGGGATCTGACAGAAATTGTTTCAAATTATATCAACTATATGTGCTTTATTCACAGACAGTTATTTTTAAAATTGCCCATTTAAAAATAACGTTTTTTAGAAATAAAATCTATTGTCCAAAGAAAGTTAAGACAAGCAGAAAAATTCTTGTCTCTCCAGACCGGCAGAATGAGAGCAAAGTGAAAACTGGGACAGAGGAATAAATCAGGTAGTCATTATTTTAAATAAATGCTGATCTGGTTAAAGAAACTATTGAAGGTAAATTAGGAGTGAGACGGACTGTGTCCTGTGTGTGTGGTCATCCCATTAGCACTAGCAGAAGTTTCATTCAGAAGGAGTTCCTGAATGGACCTTTATTGTCACAGGAATAACAGCTAAGAATTAATGGTATTGCTTTACACCGCTGGTCCATCAAAACATAGTATTTTGCTGTCCACCATATTTAAAGCGCTATGCTCCACTGTATGGAAAATTATTCTCCTGATTCAAAGAGCACGGCATTTTTCAAATATATATTTTCTGTTGCAACAACTGCAAAAAAAACACTGTATGGTAGCTGAAGTATAAAACTACCAGCAGCTCTCTGGAAAAGTGATGACTCCACGTGACAGCCCCACAGATTTCACTGCAAAACTGATGACCTTGTACCAGAGATTAATGAAAACTCTTTTGCTTATAATCTTATGATTGAGATTTAACACATTTTACCTAGATATAGTCTAGTGCAATAGATACAAATAGGATACATTCCTTGGAAATTAAATCAGACTTGTGGGCAAGATTATGAAAAGTGCAGAGAGAGATTATGAAAAAAAAACCCACATATGGGCAAACAGAAATAATCACCTATCTTAGCTAAACCAACTGAAGGTAGATGTCCAGTCTGCTTTAGTGATCTTGAAAATCCTATTAGGTACCTGTAAGCATCTAAATGTCTTTGAAAACGCATCCCTCTGTGCCTAGTATCATTAGGAATCACTGTACTTGAAAGGCTAAAGGGACTCAGCCTCATCTGCGATACACAGCCGTACATTTCAAGCAGAATTCATACTATTCAACAGTACAATTGTCCAATCAAAAATCTCTCCACCGTCAACAGAGAAAGGTAGACACCCATCATAAAATCTCCCATAAAGGATAAAGCCCTCTCTGGAAAGGACCTTTCTCAGACTTGGTATAAATTGGCCTCTGGAAAACACTTAGTGGGAGTTTAAATGACTAGATACATAATTCATACCTGCAGTCTAGGAACAGAATGAAGAATTCTCTGTACTGATGATTTCAAAAAGTCTTTTGTTGAGCTTCTGCTCTGCCCCAAACAGTAATTAGGTTCATGTACGATTGTGATGGCTGTCATGGTAGAGGAAAAAGATTCAACCTGCAGATAGGTTCCAGGCATCAATTTCTTCTACATCTTCATGCATGAATCCCCAATGAACTGTGACTTACCCACATGTTGAATCACTGAGTGAGTGTCTCAGGTTATGTAAAGGCATAAAGATGCAACCATGCTGCAATCTGCATGCTTATTTGGAGACTCCTTTTAACACAGAGGCAGTAAAGTGGTCTCTCCTCTCTCCTACTCGAGGATTACACAGTCAGCAAAGCTGGTCAGTGCGGTCTGTTATGGCAGAGCAAAAGACTTGAGTCACTTAAATTTGACACTACATTCTTGAAATCAAAATAAAAATGAGGCCTGTTCATTTGACAAAAGGGAAAATTTCAGAGGCTGCTGGGTAAAAGTGTTACCCAGGGAATTCTCTGAAATACTGATGGATAGAAGGAGCACGAAATTTTGAGGTATGGCAGACCAGGGGCAGCAGGGTTATAAGCAGAAGGAAATGAAGGGAATTTGTGAATTGGCTTTGAGAAAATGGCAGAGATAATAAGGACATGACAGCAATAAAAAAATACCTTTTTTTTCACAATGCACCTTATGCTGTGAAGTAGGGCGAAGATTCATTCTGAAGGCACAAAATGTAGGAGGGAGGGAAAGAATGGGTGTTCTCATTCTTCCCACACTTTCAGTAAAATTTTATTTATTCACTAGCTAACAATTAATGTAGACACCTTTTGCAGCCATTTGCTCTCACTGCATTAAGTTTTGTTCTGCTTTTAATCTCAGAAATGTGACCAAACTGCATGCAGAATAGTCAGTTCCCCGAAGTAACCCATGTATTTTGTTATCAATTATCACTATAATAACTGCATTGTATTTTTCTGCAAAATTAACGTTATGTTGTATGAGCAAGATTTGTAATATCAAGATAAACATTGGAATTTTAATGAACATTCCATTTTTAATGCTAAAGTAAATTAAATAAGCCTGAAATTGTCTGGCAAAAAAAAAAAAAAAAAGAGATGTCTACAAACACTATTTTTATAGAAGCTTAGAAAGCTGCTTATTACATATCACTATGAGCAATGAAAAATTCATCCCACACTTGTTTTCAGTCATATATAGCCTGGTTCAACCTCTTTTGAACTCTGTAACGTCCATTAAATTCAAGGGATATCTGAATAGAACTATATTATTCATCACTTACCTTTCAGATATATTGAGACAGATCAGAAACAATGGAAGGAAAAGAATTCTGATGCGAATTTTTTGAGTGTGTGGATTAGGACTTTTCATATTCACAAAGAAACCCAGCAAAACTTTTGATCTAAGAGACTGTGAATGTTAATGATCAGAAAGAATGTCATGGAGGATTTGTTTATACTTTTAAAACTGTACATAAAACTTATTTATAAAGAAAACAAAATGCAGGCAAGAAATGAAAGACATTCTTTGATAAATTAAAAATGTTTGCGTTCTGCAATAACGTAAGAAAGCTAGATGTAAGAGAAGTATATTGTGTGTATGTTCAAAGGCTTAACAACATGAGGTATAGAAGTATTTAAAATGATAACAGCTCAGAAAATAGTATAGGTCTTGAAATTAAATCATCCTCATAAATAAATCATCAAATAAAGGTAAAATGACAAATTGGTATTAGTCTAATACAGACTCAGCTGAAGTATTAATATCCTTTTTCCCCCCCTCAGAAGGAAACTTGCTATTAAAACTTGAGTTCAGAAAAATGTCTTCATGTCTAAATATTTGTGGTGTAATCCTTCATTTCTTTTGGTCACCAGTAAGAATTCTACTGATGTCAAACCATCCTTAAGATGTCAAACTACAGAGCACACACTATGATGCATCTTTGAAATCTTCTCTGCTATTTCTGAAAGGAAGGTACAGGTTCCATAGCTCTCCTCTGACACATTAGGTTTTCCACCAGTGTCCCTGGGAAAAGTCCCCCCTACTCCTTGATATGGACCCACACTCTTAATGGCAGCTGTACATTTCTTCCATATCTGAAGGACCACGTGCCACATTACAATTGTGTGTAAAAGCCTGATACACATGAAGGAAATGGTGGCCCACTTTGTAAAACTGACTGAGCCCAAGATTTCATGGGAATTTTCTTGTGAAAGACAGATGAACCTGAGAATACAGGGCACAGCATTCAAGAGAATATCTCCTCGTAAAAAGGAAGTCATAAGAATAAGGAAAATCACAGCTGCCTACTTCTTACCAGAAGATAACTCTCCTCACAGTGTGCTGCTGGAAGGAAATTTCACATTATACGTCTTCTCAGCATACTTCACACCAGCTATTTTTTTGCTCATAGCCTTTATTCATAGAATTCCTGTGACCCTTCTTGCTCCCACTGTCAAGCTTCTAATTGTTTGTACTGAAACTATCCTAATTACATGGTGAGATTTGTAGGGCGTGGACTTTATCTAATTGTTTCTTTTGTAACAGTGTGAGCGTATAGTACTTATATTAGTAATAAAAGTAAATCTTGTCCTGTGCTTTATTACACTTGTTATGGAGAAACATGAGACATCTTGTTTGCAAGATGTCTGTCCAAGTTTAGCTACATTTACAATCCCACAAAATGGGAGAGAGCTCACAGATAATAAATACCTATCAAGATTCATGAAAATATGTGTATTGAAGGTATTACTTCCCTGAGAAAGAAAGCTGCAGTACATGCTCAATACTTTTGAGATACTATGAAACGACAGATAGGCACACTATTTACAGCTCAAATCCGTGGGAAGAACATCAATCAGAGCTTACATCTTTCTATTGCCAGAATCGGATATGTCACACACCCATAGAAAAACAGATTCACTAGCTGTGATGCTCATACAGCTACTTAAGAACTTACAAGTGGATCTAATGAGTCATGCTGCAGGTCTACTTTGTCAAACAACCCGTTACCAGCTGTGATTAACAGCAGACCCTCAGTGAAAAGGAGAACAGGGGAGATACATAGTGGTATTTCCCTGGAATACTGCCTCCAGCAATGTACGGGTCAGGGACATCCTGAGCCTTGCATTGTGTCTGTGTGCTTAATCGCCCTGCTCCCCTCACAAGGACTTGTTCAATTTGCTTTTGGCACTTCTGTAAACATTTGGCATCCATAACCTCCCATGGCAAAGGAGTCCCACAGTTTACCTACATGCTTCACAAAGAAATGTCTTCTTTTGCTTGCCTTGTACTGCCTCCTGTTAGTCTTATGTGATACTCCCTGGAGCTTTTCTTTTTTTTTGTAAATGGCTCTTCCGTGGTTTTCCACAACTTAGAACCTGTGATTCTAATGACCTTGGTCATATTCCCTCTCATTTGCTTCTTTCCCAACTATTTAGCTCAAAGATTTAGAACTGATTTAAAAGACATTGGAGCTTCACTGACTTCAGTGGTCTTTGGATCATTTTCAAAAGAGTTAAATGGTACAAAGTACAATAAACATATGACTGAATTTATATCAATATGTTAGAGATACTTCAGGACTCAGATTTGAAAATAATGGTAGAAACATTGCAATAAAACTACTTTTACCTGATTAAAATAAGCTTCTGATATTTACTAACTGGAGAACAGAAAGGAAAAAGAAAGAGCAAACACCACTCACTTTTTCATCAGGGAAGAAGATGTAAAGGAAAAGAGAGCAGTATGATAAACAAAATGACGGGGATAGGATGGCTTAGCACCATTTCCAGGCTAAGTTCCAAGTCATTTCTATAATCAGGTTTCAATCCAAGTACATGTTTGCCTCATTTCCTTTGGATCTGACAAACTTAAGTATAGGAAAGTCGAGGGCTTATTTTTTCATTTTCACTTTGATGAAAGCATTCTTGCTTTTCATGCAGTTTTCAGATCAGATCAGTTGTTTTATTTTTCTAAAATGCCAAAACCAGCATAGCTAGGAGGAAACTTATGCAGGAAAAGAATGAGCTGTTGCTTCTGTACTCATTGCACAATGTCACCTGCTTTTTCATATGTTCTGTTAGTTCTAGTAGATCCCACGCTCTCTAAACTTTATTTCAGAAAGGAAAACTGCAGTAATTATGCCAAAAGATGTCAGGATACATAGCACAACTATTCTTTGCACCACAACTCAAGGAGTAAGGCATTATTCTGTCACATACCTCTTAAACATATGTGTTCTGCGGTTTGTCTTACATCAAAAAACACTTCTTAATGCAATGCAAAAAGACATTTAAAAGAGCATCAGTAGCTGTGAGTCACTTCGTTTGGAAAGAAATCTACAGTATTCTGTCAGAGTAGCACAAATAAAAAAGCATCTTTTGAATGCCAGGGCCAAACATGCAATACTCTATAGGCATGGTGCTTGCTATGCCCTTTACTGGCAGATTGATTTTCATGTTCTGACTAAACTAGCAGCTAGCAACATTACACTGCTGGTTGGATAGCAATGATGGCCCAATTAGAAAATACAGTCAATGAATAGGTCAGGCAGCTGGGGTCCAGATATTCTGAACAAGATTAGGCCTTTCAGTCTGTAAAACTTTCTGTTGACCTTTTCCTCATCATAAGTGACCCACCATAAAAACCTGTCAAAATTTTGTGCAGAAACAAAACAGAAAATAAACTATGACTTATCCAAATAAGTAAACAGCTTAAGAAAACTTGTTGAGGAATCATTAACTTAGGAAGGAAAAGAAATGTGTTATAGGGGGAATCCTGATTTCCCCATAAGTATGTGTGCTGTTCTGGTTGTTTGCTTTGAGGAAATGTTTTAGGGTAGCCTGTGTTAATCAGACATATAACAATAAGATATATTTTAAAGGCTTAGAATGACTAAAACTAGTAAATGGTATGGCTGTATTATTTAGTCTGTTTACCTTTCCATATAAACACAGATAATTTAAAATTTTGGCTTGATCCCACTTAAATATATATATATGTGTATGTTTTTATGATATATGAATAATTCCATCTGTATTTAAAGTTATGCAACCTGAAAGCTGGAAGTAGAGATTTCTCAACATATGACATATACAAAGTAGATGAATGTACAAATCAGGAAAAAATTATAAACATGTGTGTAGGACTCTACATAAATTGCTGTGATTTTAAACTTAAAGGAGGCAGCTGGGGCTTTTTTCTAGCAAACTGAGAGTTCATTTCTGAAGGGACAGTATTAGCACTAGGGCTGTGACATCTAGTATTCACTACACATAAAAGATGTGTCTTTGGGGACAAAGTTCCCAACTTTTCCAAATCAACAACAAGGCCCCCCTTGGACTTTCAAAATGGCCAAGATCTTCCCTGAAGACTAATGATCTTTTTTTTTCAAGATAGATCTGTCTGTGATATACCAGTGTGAGCTTTACTGTCATAAATACAGCTTTCCAGTATCCTTGTTGTTATCTTTATTAAAAACACCTTGACTATGCCTTTTTGCAAAGTCCTCTTATGTTCAGAAATGCCTCTCCTTACACCTTAAAACCTTCCATCATTGATGTTTCTTCTAGCAGTATCTAATCTCACCTTTGTGTTTGGTCTTGAACCTATCGAGACTTAATGATATGTGTGAGCAAGTACAGTTCTCAACTTTCATTTTGTCATATGTTCTCAGTTTCCAACTCCCGTGGTTGACTATTTCATGGCGGTCTTTGCTATGCTGCAGCCTTTATATATATAGACTTATTTTCCTCTACATTTCCATGCTAACTTAATGGTTTCACGTAAATACAGAATTGTAAAAATAACAGCGTGTATTACTGCTCGTTAAGCTCCTTTCAAAATTGTGTCAGTGATTTTTGTTACATAAGCAGCAGTGTCAGGCTGCCATTACAAAATCTAGGAACAGCATTAACTGAAACTGCAGAACAGTATTGAAGACTCTGGTATGTGCGTGACACTGTTCTCTGAACTGCAATGTAGGCACATCTGAAATCTGCTTGCTCACACTACAGAAAATACTTATTAGCATCTGTATATAACACATCATCACCACAGGGAAAGTTAGTTTAAAATCATAAATGTCAAGACATAATTAACTTAAAGGTCAGGTTCAATTACAGTTGTTGAAACTGAAATATACTAATTACCATCACTATGTCAGAAAATTTCTTAAAATGGTTTGAAATGTTTTGTTGGTGCCTGTACTTTTCCATAATTGACATCTTTTGTTCCGTGATGGAGATGTTTTTTTACTAACTTTGAAGCAGAGAGAGAACAAAACAGAAACCAATGAACAAAGCACCACCACAAAGCTCAACAAAACCTGTTCTCTACATTATGATATTATTAATTACTTTCTTGTAATTGGCACTTCAGATAATCATTTAGATAATGGAATTATTTGGAGAGTCTGGTGCATGGATGAAACAGATTTAACTGTGTGGCTTTTAGGTTTAATGACAAAATAAATCAATAAGTGAAACAGGCTGGTGAGAAAATAACTCAATAACTGAAAAATTTGCTCTACCTGTAGGTTTTTCCAAGGATTCTACTGGGAATAGTTATTGACTCACATAAGTATTTTAGTTCTCTCTTTCCCCCAAGGTACAGAAAGTTTGAATGCTATGATTTAATTTTCTCTTGTGTGACCTAACGTTTATTTTCCCCTTCCCAGCACAGCCAGGATTTCCAGCTCATCTTTTCCTACACTTTTAGCAGAGTGATAGACATATTTTTTCCCTGAAGGAGCCCTTCCCAGCTAGGTAGAATGCAGCAGAGAAAAGGTTAAGCTATATAAAGCTGAATTCCTCACAAGAGCATAGATTTTAGCTACCATATAGCCCCTGTGCAAAAATTCAAAGCGAATATAGCAGATGACTCTGGAAGAAAATATTGCTAGCTGGTGAAAACAGGCTATCAAATGTACTGATGAAAGAGACATCCTCGGTTATTAAGTCTCATTCATCCCACACCTGAGGTTCTGGGTTGTAACAGCAGACCTGGTATTTCAAAGGGTACTGGTGCCCTCCAAATTGTACAAATCACCTGAAATCATCAGTGTCTTGTGCCACTGGAGGAATTATTTCTACTAGCTAAGTGGGAAGCTCCCTGCCCCTTTCCCCTCTCCTCTTTCACAAGCCGTCATACTTGAAGGTTCACACACAACAAAGAAAAGAGCTCAAAAGTCTCAATATATTGAATATACACATCAACTGAAAGACACAGTGAAGGAAGGTCTCAGGTACGCAACACAACTATAGCAGAAAATTGGCTGGCAGTTCAGAAACCATTCACAACACATACACACAAAAAAAGCCACCACTCTGCTACAGTGAAAGGCAAACAAAGTAAGGGAGTTTGTGCCACCCTGCATCTCAGTAAAGGGGAAAGAATGGCATTTAGTTAGTTTCCTGGCTCACAAGTTCTGATGACATTGAAATCAGTGTGGCATTAAGGCATTAAAGCTGGCATCACCCAAAAAAGTCTCTTATTTAAGATTTACAACTGACTGTTAGAAAAAAGTGAAAATTTATTAAAGGCTTCCATCTGGCAGAATGTATCATTAGTATTCAAACTGATAGCAGCAGTGATTTAAATTTAATAATCCAAGTGGAGATATGCATCAAAAAAAGAATTCTTCTAAAATATGTCTAATAGCAATAACTGACTTCTTTATTATAGTCTGCCTGTGAAAAATGCCAGATATCAAAGAATAAGACATCAAATGTTAATTTCAGTGTGTTCTTCCAGTTGAAACTCACATTAAAATAATACACTTGGTGCAAATCAAGTAGCACAGACTGTACCTCTTTGTACCTTTCTTGAGCAAGATTTGAAACACTGGGACCCAGAAAAAGCTAGGAAATTTCCCTTAGCTGAAGGTGACGTTGTATCAGCCGTAGGTACCCAGGTGCTGGCAGCGGGAGCTGCCCTGTGCCAGACACAGCCAGTTCCAGCTGGCTCCAACAGGACCCACCACAGGGCACAGCTGAGACCCTCAGCCAAGCTGGTGGTACCTCTGGGAAAAGGTGTTTGAGAAAGGGTAAAACACTGCCCAGGAGAGAGGAGCAAATTAAAAAAGACAAAAAAAAAGAAGTGTGAGAGCCCTGGGAACACCAAGGTCGGAGTAGAAAGCAGGGGAGGAGGTGCTCCAGGTGCTGGATTAGAGGTTCTCCTGCAGCCCATGGAAGAAACTGTGGCGGAGCAGGTATTTCCCTGTAGCTAGCGGAGAGGAACACGCCAGAGCCGATGTCCACACTGCAGCCCGGGAGACCCCACACAAGAGCAGCTGGATATTCCCTGGAGGAACTGCAGACCGTGGAGAGCTCGTGCTGGAGCAGTTTCTCCCAACAGGAGCAGCAGCCCGTGGGAAGGACCCACGCTGGAGCAAGGGTGTGAGGAGGAAGGAAGGGCAGAGGAGAAGTGCTATGGACTGACCGCAACCCCCGTTCCCCAGCCCCTGTACAGCTCGGTGGATGGGGAGGCAGGGGAGTCTGGAGTGAAGGCATGAAGCTGAGCCTGGAAAAAAAGGGTGGAATCTTGGATAGAAGGTGATTTAGTATTTGTCTTTGTTTCTCACCATCCAACTCTATTTTAATTAGCAATAAATCATATTAATGTTTCCCAAGTCAAGTATGTTTTGCCTGTGATGGTAACCGATAAGTGATCTTCCCGCCCTTATCTCAACCCATGAGCTTTTTCATCCTATTTTCTCCCCATGTCCTGTTGACAAGGGGTAGTGAGAGAGTGGCTGGGTGGGTGCTTGGCAGCTGGCCACAGTCACCCCACCACAGAGGTGTTACCTGATCATATAATTTTGTGGGGAACACATCCTCTGAAGCAGAACTTATGTGTTCTGTGTGAGAATCATGTGAGAAGACTGCATGTAGCACAGAAAGGTAATCCCCAACCTAAAGCACTCTTTCGATTTAATATTATTACAATACCAAGCTGTATTCTGTCCCTGGTTTAATTAATTGTATGAAGTTATTGCTCTAATTTCAAGTTATGCAGCTGAGTTTTCATGCATTAGGTAACATCCACCTCTCATTCTCATATTATAGAACCTTTTTATACATTGTTATTTTATATCTCAGCTCTTACTTGATAACACAGAATTCAAAAACAGCTCACATGAAGACAAGATGACAACACGATGCACATGCAGAACAGTCTTGCTGTTAATTTTCACATATAATACCAAAGAACACTCCAGAAGTCACAGATAGAGTCGTTGCTATATCATCTGGTAGGTAAACAAATGAACAAATGGTGAAGAACAATTTGTTCAGGAAAAAAAAATAAACATTAAAATTAAGGTAAAGTGAAAGCATCAGAAATTGAAAAGGTTGGAGAAAAAAAGTTGTATTCATTATGAAAGCAAGCATAAATTAACTACCCAGTACACAATTTACATCATGGGTGTTGCACAAACAAAAATACCCACAAATTAGTCACCCTTTTAACGCTTTTTTCTTAATTGCAGATTAATGGGCAGTTCGACTTTACAGGTTGGTAATTTGCCACTATGATCTGCTTTCTAAAAGTTGAACAAGAAAACAACATTAGAATGCTCCAAATATGCTGCTGGTAAGCAGCCAGGTAAAGCTGTCTAAATAGGAACAGGTGCTCTAAATGTTCCACGGCCTTCTTGCAGGAAGGCAGGCACTAGTTCTGCATTGGTAGTGTTATAACAAGTGATCGATATCAAGACATTTACTCCTTTGTCACTCCTAGCTCAGCAGGGGTAAGCACAGCCAGAGTCTGAAGGAAGAAGGCTTTCACAGTCATCAGGGGACTGTACAAAGCATCCTGGGCGCTTCTAACAGGGGCTGGGGGTAGGGTGTGCATGTGTGATGGTGGCTGAGCCCCCCACAGCCCCTGCTCACCCTCCCCCAGATATCTGTGAATGCTCAGAACTACAAAAAAGATAATATATTTGACTTATTTATTATTTTTCCTTTTTTTTTTTTTCACTCAGCAATGAGTATGGATTCACGCTAACTACTCTGAAAACACAATGCTGGTTTACCAAAAAACAGGTTTTGATTTTCATATAAAAACTCTGAAAATGTGCACTGAAAATAAGAAGGAGCTCCTTTCCATCTTTTTCAAAATGAAACAATGTATTTTTCCACTTATATGAAATGACCACTTCAGAACATCTTGATTTTAGTTTTTTAATCTGAGTTGAAAAAAGCCATTTTGATTTCCCCGCACAATGCTTTCTTCCAATTGATGCATTCTCATCAGGAGTTTTAATTTTTATGATAATGAGAATGATTTGTTGTATTCTTCACAAAAACTCAGTAAACAGGAAAAATACTTTTTTTGCTTAGCTGTATGTCAAATTCAGAGAAAAAAAATGTTAACAATTCAGATTCTCCACCAGTATTTATTCTACAATAAAACACTATACAGTACCACTGAAGGTGCTCATGCTATTCCATGCATAAGTCTCAGCTTACAAATCACAAAGTTTCCATACAGTCTTTGAACTCAAAAGCTCATTGTCTTTTACAAACTAGACATTGAAAGCTGAGGCATTGTTAGGAAGATAATGGATGATGTTACGCCGTGAAGAGCAAGTGCTTAAAGAACACAGGACTGCCAAGAATACACGGGGAATTCAGCCATTCTAGCTAATAATATCAAATTCTTAAAGCTACTGAAAACGTTCCTAGCAGTGGCAGATCTCAGCTTTGCACAATTCAGAGCTTCTCTGCCAGATCCACACCGTGATGCCAGAAGGCTGAACTTTACAGCCAATGAAGACGCACCCTAATTGGCTCTGTAGGAGCCAGTTATGGTCTAAAAACATTGGCCTATATTTGAGTTAGTACGTTAAAAGAATTGTTTTTATTCGCTCAAGCAAAAAATGCAGGAATGAAACTATGCTGCTCCAACTAAACTGCATTTTGTAGAATTATAACTAACGCAGTACTCTAAGCATCATGTTCCATGCACGACTACAAGTTTTTCTTTACAAAAATTTATTAAAAGAAAAAAAGCATGATGATAAGAGTTTCTAGTTCATAATAAATAAGCTTATGGAGTTCAGCCCCATTAACTCCCATGAGATTTTCACAAATCTTTGTCAGCATTTCATAAAATTTTATTGCATATTTTTACCTTTTCTTAGATCCCCAGAACTGTGTGAATCAAGAAGAATCTCATCTTTTGAAAAAAAAAATATTTTTCGTGACTAACCAACACACAGCTGTGAGGGAAATCATCATTTAACAGCTCAGAAATTACAAGGTAAATAAATAGAATAAAGCTTGTGTTATGTTAAAACAAAATCTCAAGATCTCCATGCCATGAGTGCGATTATTAAATATGTGGTATCAGTGATACTGAAGCAGAGAATTTTTTTTTTGTAAGATCAGAAAAGCAGAAATACTCCTTGTATTTAAAACCAAAAAAAGCAGAAGTCATGTAAAGACAGACATTTCATAGAGCTGGGGCAGGTGAAGATACCCTCAATTTTATAGTACCACCAAGTTAATAATAATGGCATACCCAATATGAGTGCATGCTTCTGCTGTACATACATACAAATTGGATAAATCCTCTACTGGACAAATTAGGACTGGACACAGTCTACTTGCACTTGACACTCAGGGACACTTGATGCAGTAACATAAGCATAAGCAATACACATGCCATCTGAAGTTCATTGAATATGATCAAACTCTATATTATTACTAAAATACCTAGTCTAAGGAATCTTACATTTCTGCACTGGAAAAGTTTGAAACATATGAAGGATTGTAAACAAACCAACCAAATAAAACAATGCAGGAGCAAAAAACAACCTTCTTTGGTCTATTGGTTGCAGCTCAAATTTCAAGATAATGTGTATAGGAACACAGAGCCAGGTTCATCAGAGCTTTATTGACTCTTTAATGTAGCTCTGAATAAATGCGATTTTTGTGTGTAGAGTTAGTTTGAACGATAATTGCTAGGATCAACAGTGTGATATGTATTTAAACCTGGGACTACTGCCACTGAATAAATGAAGGAATCATCACTAGTCAATCTTTATAGGACAGTATGTTCCTGGTTGGACCACAAAGCATCAGCAATAATTTCTGCAATGACTGGAAGAAATTCCATCATTTACAATCATTAGAAGGTTTTACCATTTTGCTGAGCCAGAAACACTGTAAAAGTTTTGGAAGAATTTCTGAGCATATTATAGCTAAAAACAACAGCAGATAATAAAGAAGCACAGACTGGCCAAGTGTTTTTTAAAAGTTCGTATGTTGTAGACAACAAAGCCAGTATTTTTAGAGTAATGTGTGTTCTATAAATTATTATAATTTGTTTTACTGTCGGTCCCTAGAATGAGAGAGACTATCTCAGGGTTCTGACACAGGAATTGATTCCTTTGTTCTGGAAACAATAATCACAATCTAAAAGAATTTTTTAAATTCTCTGCTCTGGAATATGTTTTAAAACACACATTAAGTAGATTGTAAAATATTTGGGCCTATTATGTCATTTAATCTTAATTTGGATGAAGCTCTGTTGTAGACATCTCCAATTTGGAGTATCCAAGTGCCAAGATAACAAAAGCAATGGGATTAGATAAGGATTTTCTGAAAAAATATGTCTTACTACAGCTTGAAAACTAACAAAAATTGGAAAAAAATAGCAGAGCCCTTGCATACCAGTTTGGAATGGTGGAAGCTATTGAGTCCAGGCTAGATTTTCCAACATGAGGCAGAGGTATCCTCTGCAGAGAAGCCATTAGCTCTGAGTGCCCTGGCTGGGTAAGGAACTCTCCCCTGATTTAGGCCGGAGACGTGAGAGCTGTTTCCTGCCCCTCTCTGTCTGAGGTGATTCACTTTCTCTTGTTGGCATGACTCCCCTCTGTACAAAGAATTTACTGCTCGTGAACTCTGGCTTCCCAGATCCCATGTGACTTTCTGTCCACTAAGCTATAGAAAAATTCTTTCTTTCCCCTTTTCTCCATAGCAAATTAATGATGTTGTAAAATATAAAGATTGTGGTTGAGACTCAATTCACAGTGAGAAACCATTTATTAACTAGATCCAAGGAAATTACTATAAATCAATTATAAAATGTTAAATATTTATTATGCTTTAATAAAAATTATAGATTATCTACATTAAAACAACCTCCCCTCCAGCAGAAGATTTGTCTTTAGTTGGTCACTACCGATATTCATCACCGAGCTGAACAAAGAGGTTCAGCCATTCTTAGATGACCTGTCAGCGAAAGTTATTTTTGGAATTGTAAACCTTTGACAAAATTATAGTTTTTACAGCTTTAAAATGACAAAAAATTGAATGGAGTCAGTAGCTGACATCCAGGATATTGACTGCACGTCGCCATATGACCTAGGAATGTTGATCAGAAAGGTAAGGGACTTTACCCTGTTAACTTCACTTCCTATAACAACTACTTTAGGTAACTAATTATTAGGTAAACACAGAATGTTATAACAACTCAAACCTATGAATGTTTTTAGATATCAAAGCAATGAGAAATATTTGAACTTGACCTCTAAAATAAATAGAAATATACAGAGGAAGAAAAGAAAAAAAGAATGGATTTGATGAAATTAATCTAGAAAAAAAGACTGTTTTCTGATTACAATCAGCTACAAATTATGTGAAGAAGGAAGAGAGACAGAGCCAACCCTGAGCATTGAAATAAAAAGCCATAAATAACTGAAAATTTCTTATTCTCAATTCAGGTTGTCTGAACAAGCTAGAGAAGATTTTTCTAGGTCAAAATCACAAAACTGAACACCTAAGCGTGATTTGTACCTTTGTGAAATCATCCATCATATCTAAATTAAAGTCCATCTGATTTTGCAATTGTAATTAAATGTGACCTTCTCTTCATTATTGTTGCACGTTCCAGTAACATTTTTAAGAGCTTCATTGTTTTCCCTGGATCATCCAGAGACACCCAGGTCAAACTGTTTATAAAAGTATTCCCCCTAAATATGTTGAAGGAAATTACTGGTGATGAAAAATATTGAATACATCAAAATCAGTTTACTGTAGTTAAGATTATATGCTAGATTTAAAACCAGCATTTGCACTACATGTTAAATCTGATTACAGCAAATAGAAAGAAAATACTTTACAAGCACTGCTGGTTTCTTTGTGGTGTTTTACTAAGAACCAAGTCATAATTTTATATTCCAGTAAATACAACTGATTAACCTAGCTACAAAAACATATTAGCATAAATCTAATGCCCAAAATGTTACATAAGAGACATCATACAGTCACCGATTAATGGTGATTACAATGGTGAGGAAAATGAATAAACAAGGCATTGAAAAGTGAAATTGTCAAAATGACCTATTCCCTCTTGGTGTCCCTCCGCCACCCTCTTAACCCCTTACCTTGTGCTGCCCTGTACGAAAAGAAATTATGTATGGCAACACCCAGACAGCCTCACTGCAGTTACCAGAATTGCATGTAAACTTGTGCAAGTTAGCTTGGGTATTAAGGTTATATGCTTTTTTTATTTTATGCCATATTACTTCAGTCCCCTACCTCCACCAATCAATGGTACCATACACAAGGGAAAAAAAAGATGTGAGTCTCTCTCTCTGTTCCCTTCATACACAATATATCTTTCTCTTTTGCAGATTTTGCACATTACTCATGTCTCCTGTGTCCAACCAGGGTCATTTTACTTGTATTTGATTTTCTGGTTTGTATAATTAAGCTAAAATTTTAAGATCCCATAGAAACATTTTTTTTTAATGCATGCATTTTCTTAGTATGTGTGTCCATATATATGAATATATATGTGTATAGATATTCAGAATGCTCAAAATAATTCAAAATTCAGTGAAACAAGCTTTGCCTGCTCTGATCAACTAAATGTAGACTCTAGACATTACTATTAATGAGTAATTATATTGTATCTCCTCCTATTAGCACTGGCCAAGTAAAGGATTATGATTGTGGTAGGATTTATGGGGGGAAAAAAAAGATAGTTCCTATCTGTAGAATCCCATTATTCACAGCAAATTGTAGAGGTTTAACGCTGCATTTAAAGATATATGGCAATGCATATTGCATTCTCAAGATTAGATCTGTGGGTTTGTTGGTTTTTACATTTTGTTGTGTAGAACAAATGCATTGACTGCACTCAGGCAAAATACCTTGAACTAGTGTCTTGCCAGGTGCTGTGTTCAAAGTGAAGCCTAAAAAATTAGTCTGTGAAGCAATTATGCATGAAATGTATTTTAATATATTTATTCATTACTACTAATAAAAAAGCTTGTCTTTAGGTGATTCTTTCATTTGTTCCAGACGCTGATATTTCTAACTGTCCAAACCACAAACAGCTTCTGTTGAAAATCATGTTCTTATGGTTATTTAGAGAAAATTATTTCAGAATATGAAGTTATGTCATTCGGTTTGGATAGTTACATGTAATCTCTAATAGAATAAGCTGCAACATTCATACACCATTTTTTTTCCAGCCTAATGTTTGGCAATCATGGGCACTAATGAAGTAGACCTTCCAATCGCATAGCAAGTGTTATTACTATTTCACAGATGGAAAAACTGAGGTAAAGACAAACAAAGCAAGCCAAATAGCTCCAGGGTCTTCTTCCCCTAGAAAAAGATTCTAAGTTCGTATCTTGCAGGCCTGAAATAAGATCACAGCTACACTATTTTTCTGTAGTCTCCAAATTATTTGTAGATCTTTGTCATCACAGAGCCAAGTGTACTGTAAGAAAAATATGTCCATTGCACTGGATATTCACAGAGAAGTAACACACAATTTAGGTTTCACTTGAGAACTATTTGAAATTTTCAGTGGTAAAAACACAACACCTATTCAGTGCTGAATTTCATCCTCATAATAAATTGGAACCTGTTATGACAACATGTGAGAAAAAGAAGGAAGAAAGAGAAGTCACAAAAGCCAGCAACTAATAGACTTTACACTGCAGTAGTGCCTAGATGGCTCTGTGATGGAGTTCATTGTTTTACTCTCCATTTGTGTTAACAGACAGCATTGCCCAAAAGCTTCAAGTTCAAAAAGATGGAGAATTTAGCTAAAAAATAGCTGTGAATCACTTAAGGATTCTCTTACAGCCTGGTTCAATAGTTGGAGACACTGCACGGTGAAATGCATACACACCTTGTCAGCAAAGCCAGCCTAGGAGTCCTTGCAACCCTGTGGCTCGTCCCTGCCCCGTAGACCACAGCTCATCCCCCATGTATTGGTACTGCTGTTCCTGTCACAGGAGCAAGACTGAAAATTAGCTCAACAAATTGAAAGAGTAAATATTCTGGGAAAGTCACAAGGAGAGAAGCACACCTGAACTCTAAGAGTCCCAGAGAGCTGATGACAATTTTCAAAGACCCTGGTGGAGGTATAGGAACACTTGTAAATAACTGTGGTAGCAAGCAGTACCACGCATAGGTATACAGGCTGCCAGAATGCCCAAAAGGTTTCTCAGTGTTTTCTTAGAATGGCCTCAAATCTCTGCCAGATGAGAACCTGCTGGCACAAGGTCCTGCCATCCTGGATTGTTTTAGGACAATTTTTTACTTCACACTTTCACTAGTATTCATTTCCCTTCCCTTCTCTGTGAGCTGGAGCCAATATTAACAGGGATTTGTTTGGTTGGTTTTGTTCATTTTTGTAAACTACTATTTTAATCATGCTTTCATCCAATAACTGCAAGTATTTGTTTTATTTCTCATTTTTATCTGCTTCCAAATTGCCATAATCACCACATACATCTCTGTTCTCTGAACACCGTAGCTGAAAGCAAAATAATTATGTCACATGTTGGCTAAATTCAGAGAAAGCACAGGTATCTGATATATACCTAAAGTTGCAACATCACTCTGGATTTACTACAGAGAAATACAATTAAAGCTACCATTGCCTTTCAAACCTTTGTAATCCTTTCCCAGTTGCCTCAAGGATTAATGGCACTGAGTTCCCAAACATCTGAGTTTCTCTTTTTGAAGAGCTATGCAAATTGCTATTTGTATGCAAACTGGAACATTAGTCTTTACTCTCCTAATTTTAATTGGTATATCATCATACAGACAGCTGCTAATAGTAGCTTGATTTCTAGATTAAGGTCAACAGACCCAAACTGCACCGTGTTATTTGTTTCAACTAAAAAGTTCAAAACCATAGAATATTGATAAAAAGCACAGAGTTCAAATCAGGGGAAAGACTGGTTCCTCATCTTCCTAGGGGTCCATAACCTCAGATAAACATTAACCTGTAACAGGAGTTGGATTAATTTTGTCTGTTTGGTCAGACAATTTCTGAACAGCTGGCAAACTGAAATGCTTTGCCATTTATATATAGATACTATTGACAGATCCTGGGATCTTGCTGAAAGATACGCTTCCAAGTGACATTGTCAAAACTGATGGAACAGTTTCTAGTGCTGGGAAACAAATACTGCATTTTTTCTTCAATCAGTCAGTATTTCAGATAATATTTTTCAAGGGACTTACAAGTTACTTTTTCAGTTTTGTTTGTCATACCAGAAATGATTCCCACGAAAATACCTCTATAGCCACAAACTTCCTTCCAAAGTGTGTAAATAAAATAGGTAGGAAATGTCTATAGAAAAAATATTCTTATGGATTCTAAAAAGGAAACTGTGCAAAAGAAATTCTCTGAATATTAACTTGAAGACTTAATAAAGAAATTAAAATATATAGGCCTTAAGGATTTTTTCCTGATATAAAGTTCTCCACTGACTTTAATGAACATGTTACAATTTACACCAATAACAAGGACAAAATTGGGTTTTATACCTGATTGTCTGATTTGATCAGAGGAGTTGGGACAACCAGAACATTGGTTCAAAAATTCTTGGTTCAGAAAGTTTCTAGCTTCAATATGTATGTTTCTAAATGCCCATAAAAAGTGAAAGAATGGAAGTGAAACATTCTTGTTTCCACCTAACTGTACCTCTGTACCACAAGAGCCTCTCCTAAAGAAAAATTAAACAGCACAAAATAGAACTCAGTATGCTTCTGCAGGTCCTCAATTAAGACAAAACTATACCTCCCTTCATCTCAGAGAAACTAAGTTAAAAAGGGCACACAGTAAACAGCCCCTGTTGCTCCACCAGGCAGAGCATTTTACAATATTCTCACACCACACACACAAAACGTACTTCAATTCAGAAGAAGAGAATTCCTGAACAGAATGTAATTAATGTTACATGCCAAACCAATTAGTGAAGTGTCATTGGAGGCACAGCCGTTGCATCTACAGCTCCAAACTTCTGGGCCAAGATCCGGAAATTATATCACTTGAAAGCCCTTAACAGGAAATAATGAGCATTTTTATGGCACCAGAGCTATAATTCATATCAGCCATATAATATGTGAACATAATTAAGTAGTCAATATACTTTGGTGTAATGGCTGGTTTCTAAGCTCTTTTCTCCCACTCAAAACATTAACAAAAGGAGTTGAAGAAATCATCAAAGGGGTTTAGGCATCGTTGGGTCTAGCAAGTTCCTAGACATCAGGATACTAGGGAGATCCTCAGTCAAGCATCCAGGAGTGCATTGTGAGGAGGCTGATATTATGCAAAGCTGATTGTCATCTCATTGAAAAGAATAGAGTTAAAATTGAGTTAGAAAATACAGCAAAAGGAGGATAATTTTCAAAGGCCAAAAATAAAAAAAAAAAGTCTGGAGGGTGTCCTTAAAAGGAATGAAAATGAGTACTATTTTTTTGTTTGTGTGGGAGGCACTAGACTTAGACAATGTCTACATAATTGTATTCTGAATACCATTTCTATTCATATGACTTAGTAATACAATCATGGGGAGACACTGGATTAAATTAAAAGAAAGTAAATTTTATATGTGTAAAGGAGAACAGATTTTATGCACCATATAATTATCATAACTGCCTAAGCTCTGTAAGATATTATGAAAGAAATAGCTTGGTAAGATTAAATAAATTACAGAGGTCACCACGCCTCATGTTTGTAATACAAACTAATAACTAGCTGAAATAAGAAGGAAATTATTCTTCCTCTGCCCCTTTGTATGCAAACTAAAAATAATACATAGGATTGTGCATGGTTGTGCATGAGATATGACTTGCCAACTTTGAAGCACATAAAATATACAGACTGCTGTAAAAGGAAAGACCAGAGAAAATTACCCATGCAACCTATTTTGGAGTAGAAATCCCTGCATTCCCAAACCGGAATACAGAATCCAGTCCTGTAACATAGGGATTCTTCAGTGCCTGGACAGCGTCCAGACTGCACTCATTCTGCTGGAGTTGTAACGACTGAGCCATGCAAGAAAAGTGTGGTTTCCCATACTACATCTGCTTGGAGAAAAAAAAAAAAAACACACATGTAAGATCAAATACTATTTACATATTGATACCTTAAAACATGATGGTATTAACATGTTTTTCATACTTCTTGCTTCTGCAGTTTACCTTCCAGGTTGCAGCTATACAGTTTTCCAGAGTGCAGGCCTAAAGGCAGGTTTGCTGTACCCTGTGACCCACAGTCTATGTTTCTATAGGGTCACAGAATGACTTCTGTATCTCTGTTTATAGGCTTGAAGGTGCTAACATTTAGCCCTTCTGGGAAGGAGACTGCTTGCCTTAATTGTCCAGTGTCAATCACAATGCATATCAGCATTTGTACTAAAGAATCTAGTCAGATGTATCTGTACCTTCGCCTTTCCCAGTCACTTTGAAGGTATAGCAAGGCCTATAGGTACTATACCGAGGCACCACAAAGCTCAATGTTTTTCCCTAAACATGCTTCAGAGCTGGCTCTAGCAAGGTTGTACCTGATCTGCACTCTAAAATACAGGATATATGTGTGTTATATGCAAAGTGGTTTTCCTCAATGGCATCTTCATTTCAGCAAGGAAAATTAGGTTTCACCATTAATAAAAACCAACCACGGGAGTAGTCACCTCAGCATAGTACACTTGCCATAGTGTGCATGGACGTGAAAACTGACCAATCCCATGAAGTGTGCTACTGCATGTATGAAAATATTGAAAGAAGACAGTCAGTAGCCAAAAATCCTATCTCAGCTATTTCCATTGAGCTAAAATTAAGGCTATGACTGTAAAGAAGCCCACCACAGTAAACATGGAACTACAGAGAGGCTTCATTCAATTACACTCCAAGTTTGGCCTCTCTACATCTTTCCTTGAATCCTGTTAACAGAAAACCTGCCAGGTCTTCAACATCCTCTAGAGTACAGAGTTCTTGCTGCACTCCCCTGTAAAGTAGAAGCCGCCATATCCCTCCACCTTTCAACACATACAAGTTCATCACAACAATCTACTGTTTCCTCTGTTTTCTGAAGAGGCTGGAAAGGAAGGGAACCATTAGCCAGTTCGAGAAATACCAATGAAAAAAAACTGAAAAAGTGTGACAATTCATTTTCATGTCAAACACTGTAAAAAGGAGAGAAAATGTGATAAATTAATCCATTCTAATAAGGAGAGATTGTAATAAGAACAGAGGCTCATTCAATTAATCCACTCTTAATATAATCCTGTAAGAATGATATGGACCTCCCTGGATACCATATCTCAAGATACGTCAATTCTTTTTTTCTTTAGCCAGCAGTTCCCGAATACAGAGAAGTAATTAGGCAAAACTGTCTAATAAAGTGGTGTTTGAGAGGTAATCAAAGCATAACACTGAAGGACCAATCTAAAAATGTAGCAGATTAGGTTATAAAACCTTCTTAAAGAACCATATCCTGGATGGGGGAAGCAAACTGACTCACAGTTTGATTCAGACTCTGACTGAGACAAGATTTATTTTATACACCCACTAACAATATTTTGGTTAAAAAAAAAAAAAAGGTGTATTCAGATTAGCTGGTTCCTCTATACAGAACAAAGAATTTTTAAAATTATGTAGGAAAGATATTTGAGGATGTAGGATAAACTGTTTTTCATGCTCATTGTATATGACCCAAGGCAGATGACTAAGAGTCATAAGACTTTTCCACAGACTTATTATCAGTTAGTTTCCCACTGAGCAATGTGTGAAGAAAAAAATGCCTGGATCACTGAAAAATTATAAAATGCAATGGTTCAGTTGGTTAGTGGTACCAGATGTCTTCAAGATCTCACCATATAGTCGCAAGCTTTACTATGCCTGCACCAGTCACTCCTGCACACCACATCCACAGTCCACCTGTCCTATATCCAGCAAGTCACTTGAAATAAATAAGAAAAAAATCCTATTCTTTCCTTGATGCATAGATACACTACAATACACATTCTCAAACCTATGGTACCACATCTCCTGCCAATTAAAAAAAAAGGAAAAAAAAAAAACACGTACTGTCATGGGGTCCTGATATATCATCCACAAGAGCAAACCAAATCCTAACAGCCTGTTAAACATAATGCAAACCTGCTAGATTCTGCCTTTCTTCCCCCTCTCCATTGCATTGGCTCAGTATACTTTACACTGTATCACAGTTCACATTCTGGTTAATTATTGCTTAGCTATATTTTGTCTGAAGTTTGATGATACATGTTAAACACAATCTTTTGGAATCCTCTTTATCTGCATGGTTTCCATCATGCAGTGGTTAATAACTAGAACTGGCATCTAGTCTGCATTTCCTTTTTTCTTCATTCACATATTGAAATAGACAGTAGACCTGTGTTGGATCTACTCAAGTTCCTCCAGACATGTTTCTGTCACTTCATATAATGGATACAACATGAGTTAAAATTCTCATTAAATCTTCAGTCTGCTTAACTGCTTCTGTCTGCATCTATTTTACAACCAGTTCTCTCTAGTCACATGTTCCATGACATCATCTTAGTGCTAACTTGCCCTTTGAAAAATTACCAAACCTGATGCACTCACTAGTGTCTATAATGATTAATGTTGGGAAGACAATCTTTTATATCATGAAAACTTGCTACATATAAATTGCTGCTAAATAATTTAATATATTTTTATACAGTGCTAAGTTTAATGTACACATTTCTGTTACAAGGTCATTTCTTAGTACTAGAAAAAATTATTTTTTGCTGTTTCAGAGGCACTGAAAGAAAAATAAAATTTTGGTGATGGTTTTCGGTTTCGCAAAAACATATTTCTTTCTAATTTTAGGATTTTTCACAGCATAGAGATTGCCTTGTGGAACATGGCTAACCACCTGCTTTCAACACCGACTGGCATTGCTACATTTATTATCTTTGATCTTTCAGTAGCATTTGACATCAGTTGACACTGCTCATCATGGGATTCTCCTGGAGCATCTGGAATCTTGTGTTGGCCTAAAAATCATTGCTCTACACTGCCCAAATCAGTCAGTTCTAATCTTTTTAATTTATATATCATCAGTGCAGTGTGCTTTGCTGCTAGGCTCATTTTTTGTCCCCAGGCTCCTGAAGTCTGCATACTGCTCTTGACCAGAGTGTTTTAGTAGCAGGGCATTTGCTATAGCAACTAAACAAACAGCCACATCCTAAAAGTGTTCACTAAAAAGTGATAAAAAATAAAATTTAAAAAGGACAGTATAATTCCTATTCTGCAGCATATGAAGTCATGGATGACCATTCTTGGACACAGCAGTAGAAGAATTTCTTAGTAGTGAGTCATTCAGTGAACGTACTACAGTTTTTTATTATTATTTTCTCTTTTTGAAGTTTAATCATATTTTATTCATTGTATTTATATAATGACAATCAAATTAATGGTGTTTAGAAAGGAGATGAACTATGTTTTTTGTTCAATAACTGTACTGTGTAATTTGTCCATATATCTCGGTATAGGGAATTACGGATATTTTCAAAAATTAATTAAGAATTTTTTTGTGAAGAACAGAAAAAGGTTAATATTAGATACTCTTCTTTGCACACACATAATTTATATAGATATAAACACTAGTATTATTATGAACTACTGCTTATCAAACACTCCAGGCAACAAAGCCACTGCTTCTTTAAACAATTAACTTAGTGGGCATTAATCTGGCCCAACCAGCTAGCTTGGATTCCTTTTTGTGGTTGTCACTAAATCCTTCTTTGAAAATTTAAGATTTGTGACTCTGAACTGGGTTTCCAGTCATACCTTTCAGTAGTATTACAGACACAAGATGTTGCTGCAGGAATGGATGAGAATTTTGATCAGTAGCTTTTCATAATGTGTATCTATTTAACAGACACATTGCTTGAGAGTTACATGAAGAGCGAGGAAACAGCCAGAAAGAACAGGGTACTGGAATGGGATGAAGGGAAGAGAGGTAAATGGATTTTCAAGCAGAAAGACTGGAAGACGTATTAGGATGTCATACAACAAAGAGGCTTGATCAAACTATCAGATTAAACTAGCACTGCAGTGAAGAGAACCATTGTTGCCAGTGAGACACCAGGATGATTTCAGAGTCCAGAACTGAATTATCTGTATCTCCCAGTTCCTTCTTCTAGACAGCTAAAGTCTTCTTTCCATCCCCAGCTGATCTCAGTCTGATTTTTTTCCAGGAAGACATTGCGACAGACAAGCAGTATGAAAATTCAGAATCTTTAACCACATAGCTGTTTTGTGTGTGTGGTGGAAATACTGGTATCTCTAGAAGCTTAAAGGTCTTGAACCAAAAATAGCAAGCCAGTGATCTGTAAAAGCCATGGTTCTGACCTGATGTAAAAATGCCTGAACACAGGATATGGGAGCACTGACCCATTCCAATTCCAGAAATACAACCTTTTCATACATAGTTTTGCTGGAAAATTGCTGTCTACCTCTAGTACTCTGTGCTGTGTTCTTGACTTTTTTCACTGCTGTGAAAATGGAAGAACTATGGTGGGTATGACTCCATTCCAACTTCCAATCTCAGGGCATTAAGTATCTATGGATCACTTTATTCAGGTTCTTTTCATAAAAAACTGATCAATCAGGCTTAAAAATAGCAGCCCTTGGAGTTTATTCTCTATTGACTGTCTTCATTGTAGTGCCAAGAAATGCTGCTGAACTGAATTGTCTCTGTCCATACAAAGCTCAGTTTTTGCTCTTCATTGCAGAATGGATTGATTATTATAATTCTCTGCTTGCTGTTCTTCCTGCCTTTCTGCTGAACAGAGACCAGGTAATTCCAAATGCTACAGAAAAAATGCTGACTGTAAAAAGCATCCCAGTGTATTAATCCTCCTCTTAATACCTTGTATTGCCTTCTAACCAAGTGTCTGATTAACCTCATACAACACCATCATCCACCACAAAAACATCTACAGCTCTGGATTTGGTAGCCAATTGATATTTTTTCTTTTTTTTTAATATTTCTTGCTAAGCCAAGAGGTTTGATGATGGTATTCACCACTTCTGATTACTCTGCAATTTCATCTGACTGTTGATTACTCTGTTTCTGAAGCTAGTTACTGCAAGGGCTTTTTACCATTATATTATTCACCTTTGCAACTCAGCTGCTTCTGACATCAGGAAGATGGATGCAATAAGCAACTTTAAGGCTAAGTTTAATTCATTCTGCCTGAATCAGTTTTTAATTAGATATCATTTGAGATTTTTTTTTAATTACTTCTTGGTGCTTCTGGTCACTGAACTCTGTAACATGCCCTAGTATGATAATGAGAAGTATGCCTTAGAAGTTGAAATGCAAAAACGCTAAGCACAAAATCCACTCTTAGTATTATTCTTAGAGTCAGAAGATTTTTATCATTTGCCTTTTGCAAATTATTTTAATAAAGTTTCCAAAAACACTGTGGGGGAAAAAAATAGCATGACCTCTCCAAATCCAGAGATAGTCTTCCTACAGTGCTTTGTAAGAGGCAGAGGACCTTAGAGTGGTATTCAAATACTAGGGTAAAATCTTTTATTTTGTGCAGAAGAAGCTGAAGTCAAAAGACAGAATCAGTGGAATTTAAACTAACTATGAGAATAAAAAAGTACAAAACCAGCCTTCCTGCCCCCCACCCTGCCAAACAAATAGAAAACTTGTAAAGTAGTCCTTTCTGCCTATTTCACTAAATTTCATATATTCCAGCAACACACAGTTCTGTCTTGTGTAAGACCATCTCTGTCCATTTTCTGCACAATTTTTTCTTCCAATTATGTTTGTGGAAATGGTAATACCATACAATGAAGTTAGAGGACAAGAAGTTGAGGGGGTTTTTAGTAACTACTAAGCCAAATGTGTCATTTTTGGTACTAAGTCTACTGACAAAATATATTTTTGATCACATGCACATTACCTTCACTAGCAATGTTGGGTAACTGAAACCAGAGATTCCATAATGGAAGTAAAACCAACATATTGTATGGCTCCTGTCATTAAGACTTCATTCGACTCACTTGTTAGAACCACAGAATCTAAAAAGAAGTGCAAAAAGGGAATATAGTAATAGACTGTGTTTGCTTTCAGCAGTCTCTCTTACATAAAAGAAGCTGTCCTTCTAAGGAGAGGCAAATCTCAATAATAAACAGGTAATAAAAGCAACCAGTTTCATCTGAACAACCAGAAGAAAAATCTTACTTTATGCAAGAAGCAGGCATCATCTGTACAATCCTACTGGTAAAACACTCACAGACCTCTTTAATGAGCTTCTCACACTGCTGTAATAGGCACCCAGAGCTCTCTATGATAAAATATTAACACTCTATCATACTCCAGTTCATGCGTTCATACACTATTTCGGTGCAGGTGCTCTGAAAGCAATGAGAGAAAATTATATTTGCACAGAAATTAACCAGAACAGGAAGAAGGACTACAGCATGAAATAGGTGGTATTCATCTCTGCATTCTATGACTCAGATATAAAATCTGTCCTATAGTGTTGCTCATCCCTGCTCACACCATCATGTATAGCAATAAACAGATACTCAGTGAAACCGGACAAGGGAAAGAGATGCTGTTGCTGTTGCAGTCAGTTACAGAAAAGGAGAAAACAGTACTTTTCTGGAAACGTTTGTTTCAATCCTGTTACTATATCCTTTAGTGTTATCCTTACATATAAATTTTATGAGCACACAGTGTGTCACTGTCTCCAGCTGGAATATAATCAGGAGTATGAAAGTCACTTATATAACACATACCACAATGATGGGGCATATGGTCACCCTGTAAACTCTCACATTTCGGATACAAATTCTCTGTCTCGAAGAATGATTGGAAAGCTGTGATCAAGGCATCAAGGGGTTAAATGCTTTGGCCAAGACCGGATGAAATTTTGTGCCAGAAAAGAGATGGGGGGAGGGGGGGGGGGGAAGGTCACTTTAATGTAAAGACACTGAGAAAGGCAAATCAATCTTCCTTGTCCAATAAGCATCACACACACAAAAGGCATACTTGGTCTGTAACAATTCTCATTCAATATCAGAAAATAAGTTGTTTCAATAAGTGCAGAGAAAGCACTTTCAATGGGAATTTACATGAGGTTATCTTCCCATTGACCTGGATGGTATTGCATCAGACCTTCAGTTGACATTGCCATCCTCTGGTTTATTCTCAGAAGCCTTCTATGTCAGTGGGTAAATCACTTAGACCTCTAAGTCGCTCATCCTAGTTTCCTTGCCAGTCACATAAAATCATAAATGAAGCTTTGGGATCCTATCTGTTAATGAATATACATGAAAAATGCAGAGTTACTTTAACTGATGAAGAGCAAATTTCCATATTTGTGTAAAAACTAGTAAAGATATTTCTAATTAAACTTGCCACCAGAAGAAGCAGCTGCTAATTACGGTAGCAACAGCAGTTTAATTGACATAGGAGCTTAATATCTTTGTTTGATTTCATACTGCTGACAAATAACAAATTGAAAAAATGAAAGAACAAACATTAGGCATTTGGTTGGAATTGATTAACATTTAGATATGATCAATCCAAGACATGAAGCATCATTAATCCACGTAGTGACCCCTAGTTATGTTGCTCAATTTCTCACACATCCACAAACCTCGTAGCTGAATTAATAGCATTAATTTTATCCTTTCCAGCACTGGCTAACTATAACAATAGCGTATTATTAACAGTGGCATAAGTAAAACCAGTGACACAAACATCTTGACACAATGCAAAAACATTTATGCTCAATTTATATGGCACAATAAACCAGTGCTTTGGTCTTCTGTAGATCAACTGCATAAGGCTCCCTCATTCGAGAAATCAATTGTCAAGGAACAACTGCAGTTAAGACATTTTCAAACTTGAACTCATTTATATGGCTAGGTTTCCGACAAATTTAAAAGTGGAGTCCTACATTTCTTTCCACTGCTTTCAAAGCAAAACATCCATTAATCTTTTACAATACGCCTTGCTAGAGATGGATTACTTTCAATCTTTACCACGAAAGTCATGATATTTAGAAATTCACAGCCAAAGCATTTTGTTTACTCAGAAGGGAGTATCCACAAAGACACTAGTATTTCAAGGCAATACTTTTGATTATAGAATACTGAGGCACAGTCTGTCACATATTTTTCTACAAACTTCCAGTTGTGGACATCTAGGTCATGACAGAAAACAAGCACAAAAAAAAACCACCATTGCAGCAAGAATGAACAAGCCACACAAGTCTGTGCTGGCTGGAGAGTCTTAAGAGCTCTCTCCACTAAGCTACACTTTCGAAGATGATACTGAGAAAATATTGAAACATTTAAAATGCGGACCGGTCAGTCACTGACAAAGACATAACAAAGATAGGTTTTTTATAAGAAGGAAACCAAAACCAAGCATCTAAAAGACTTTGGTATCCCAGCCTCACCAAAACACTGTCAGCTATTGAATTCAGGACAAGCCAGAAATTTTAAAAAGGTGTGTGTTCATAGTAATATTTGAGGCTGTTCTTTAAAAAGCTTATCTAGACACAGCTATCTAGACACAGAAGACTTCGGTCAGTCCTTTCACTGCATGAGCATATTCCTGTAATTCCTACATTTCTATGACAGCATTGGGCCATCCCGAGTTTCACCTAAGTTGTCTGAAGAGTCTGCAGCCAAAAAAGCTACTCAGTGCAGGGGCACTAGTAGAAAATTTGGAAGGACACAAATTCCGTTCTCTCATTTACCGAAAGGTTTCTGTCTGCTTGGGGAATAAATTCACTCGGGCTCAAATCCCTTGTGGTCCAGTACTGCTATGGAAAGTTGTTAAGGAGCTTGTTCTAAATCTGTATTCCCTGTAAGTAACAGGCAGATAAAAAGACTTCCGTACTTCACCCAGATATCAGAAGAACGATCACAATGTATTTGGTCAGTCTGGTGACAGTCACAGAAGTGTCACTAGCTTGTGGAGTACTAAAATGTGTTATTGGAAGAACCAGTTGAAACCCTCCTAATCTTGGTCAAAAAAATAAGTGGTAAATAAATTCTTCTCTCTGCATAACTCATTTTCCTTTCCAGTAAAAATTGTCAGGCCCTGAAAGCATGAAATCTGGGAAGTTCTCACTGACAATGTTTGTTATTCTTGATAGGGAAATAAAAAGAAGGTGTAATCAGGTCATCTTCAAATGTCTTGAAATTATATCCTAGCTCCACTGACTCCAGTCACCCTAAGAACATTAAGATACTTCAGCATCCCAAATTAATTTGATGCAACTGCCACTCGGCTCCTGTCCTAGTACTTTCCATTTGCTAGGCACAATAAACTACTTTAACGGCAGTTCAGACAGGGCAGACTTCAGGAACAATACATGATGTACTTTAAGAGAAAGTATTTTATTGCCTACAGCATCACTAGACTCAGACTTCTGAGTAGAAACAAATAGCCACACCTTATATTTACAGGAAACATGAGATGTGCTGTACAATGTGTATGTGATTCCCACTTTGTAAAGACAGTATTGTGATTTCATTTCACTTTAGAAATGACTATTGCTGCTTTTAAACTTGCACTCCTTCACAGTCTGTAGAAAAGGTATTATTCTACAGCAACTTGGTACTTTCCTTTTTACCCCTCTGTAGTCAAAAATCTTATATTCTTGTACAGCTCATCTTCAGGATACAGGCAACTCCCCCAAAGTATCTGTCATTAAGGGCTACAAAGCATGAACAATAGGATGCAGATTACCTTGTCCATCCACAAGCTTACACACCCCCATCATCACGGTGCCTGAGCACTTCATAATCTTAAATGGACTTCTCATAAAACAAGAAAAGTGCTACCATCAGCATTTTCTAGAAAGAGAACAGAGGCACAGAAAGTCCGTAAGACTTTCTATGAAGTCGGTGGCAGAGTCTAGCACTCAGACTAGTGGATTCACCTCTCCACTGTTTCATTTTGCCCCAAGCAAAGTATTCAGATAGAAACAGTCTATATATAAAGTTCTCTGACACAATAATCTGTGTATGTGCATATGTAATGCAGAAAGCCTAGCGAAATTTTGCCCTGACCTAGTTAGGGGCTCCAGATGCTTCTGTAGGCTAAATAATTATGATAGCAATTATGTTAATTTAGAATAAAGTTACTGAAGCCAATCAAGTTATTCCGACGTTACATCAATCTAAGATGAGACTTGAGCACTGAGTGACACATCCACTAATGTTTTTGGACATTTTTAGAATGTTCATAGCCCACATGATGTATTCCATTGCCTCCTTAAATCTAAAGTGTGTCCAGAGTAACAGGAAAGTGCTGTCCAAGCAGAAAGCCTCTCTTGTTCAGTAAACTGTCCTCAGAAGTACCAGCGTTACTAGAGGAGAAAAGCTTCTTTAAGCTTTCGTCTGTTATCTCAAATGTTCTAGAACTGTGTAAAATTGTTTAGAGGTTACAGCAGCATTTCTGCTTTTACAGCTCATTTCACTACGCAATTAGACATTACAATAGATATGGAAGATTTAAAATTAGATATGCTTATCTTCAGTGCATGGGTCAGTACTTTTAACTTTAAAACAAATTAACGTTTTGCTTCTCATCCCCCTCCCCTCTCTACCACAAAACAAGGGTGTTTATCTTAACTCAGCAATTCTCATAACTTACATCAGATGGTAGAAGGCAAAGGAATAAGTTTTCTAGTTTTAAAAAGAAAGTGTTGCTGCAAAGCAATTGCAAGATAGCCAGACCAATAATACATTTTGTAAATGTGGATGGAAACATGTACAAATACAAAATTTCCATGATAGGAAGGTGAATTGCCTTTCCAATGAGTGGTAATTCAATGCTGGATATTGCATCACCCGGCACAAATATGCAATATTATATTTCTATTTAAAATGGAGAAACTTGATGTCAGCGCAGTGGAGGACAAAGTAGTAGAGGAATATTGCATCTTTAACAGGATTTTGAATTCAAATATGCTGAGCAAAACTGCTTAAAATTGGTATCTGAATAATAAATAGATAAAGTTTTAATTTAAAAAACAAACCAGCTGCTCGATCAACACGTAGCTATAAAATTCATTCTTTTATGGAGGGAATGAGAAAATATACCCTGGAAATAGAAATAAGAAGTGAAATCTCAGCCATGTGGCCTTCTTCAGGCTGTGGAAGGAAAAATTTAACAAGGTTAACTTAGTTCTTTTTTGTCTGCAGCCCAAAGAAAGTCTCAAAGCCGCAAAGTCGCTTCTCATCACAGTTTCTATTTCTAGCATACAAGAGGGAGGTTTGGGAGTGGAGAGAGGAGAGGCTTAAGCTTCTTTTTTTTCATTTTCTTTCACTCTCAGAATAGCATTACTTGTATTTAACATTGTACATAATCATGGAGTATTTTAGGTGAGAAATTATGCATATTACTAAATGAGAACAGTGTCACAGGCTACAGAATATCCATGTTTCTGGGAGATAAAGAAATCTTCTGAATCCAGAAAGAGTACTTCCAGTGACCAATACCAAGTATGACTGAAACAGAATAGAATATCTTTCATTCACTCAAGGCTTTGTCTAGGACACATCAAAATCAATAGAAATTGACTTTTTTATTTCAATGTATGTAAAATCAGTTATTTATCCCTTATTCTCAGCAGTTTCAAATTATGTGTGTGTCAATAATGAATCCTTTATCCTCATTCATACTGAGGCATCATTAGAAACAGATCATCTTTTCTACACAGAAAACAAAAAAACAACCCCCTAAAGCAGCCCTTGCTGTAGAACAATACAGAAAGTATAGTTTTCAGAGTAAGAACATTTGTGGAAAGAATTTGGCACAAATTTTCAAACAGCAATGTTTTTTGGATGTTGAGCTGCAGAAAGTAAGGGCTGAATTCCCAGCCTCACCAAGACCTGCTTTGGTATCACTTGCAGAGCTCTACCCAGTATCACCGGAATGACACTTCTCACACTCAAAAGCTGGCACTTCAGCTGGAAGTGCTGCAATAGCTCATAGCTTTTCTCTCAGAGCCTGCTGAGACTATCAGCAGTTGTGCAGCAACATACAGGTGAGATATGCAAACTGCTTTTGTCAAACAGGGACTGACCAACTAAGGTGAAACATCCCCCTCCGGGATGGTGACCCGTAGCACAAATGGGAGAAAAAAAAATAGTCAACTACTAGTTTGATTAAATGAAATGGGCATCTCAGGTCCTGAAAGAAGTCACTCAATGTCACTATTGGGGTTCAACCGCTGTACAACAACCTACACAAAGGATTTTACTGCAGGATCAGGATTTTAACTTCCTATTTGCCTCCTTATTTTTTTGATCTCAGGAAAATCACTGACAGATTTTCAGGTATTGACCCACTCCACCTGGCTTTATTTCCAGGAATTTAAGTTATTTTCACAACAGTGTTTAACTCCTGAATTAATTTGGTTTGTCATTATTTGATTAGAAGTAGTAGTAATTGTTTTCCCTAATCAGATCTTATTTGAGCTACGACTAGCAAAGTGATACGAACTGAACAAATGTGAAATGCAGAGACAACTCATCAAGTTTTCCTCATCACTTCCTCTGCCGAGCAAAATCCCCATGATTTTCTAAAATTATTTTTTAATGAAATACTTCAAATCTGCACCTATTTGGCTGTAACATCGTACCATAAACTGTTAAATATGTTTGGAAGAAAAGCTTCGTGAACATGCTGAAGATAAATACATTTTTGTGAGCACATTAAACTTTATCCCGCAGGGTTGCAGAGGCACTGAACACAGAGAGCATTTTCATTTAAAAGACTGGTAAAGCTCTTGGTGTTCTTGCTATCAGTGCTCACCTAGTTTAGCTAAGTTATTGAATTAAAATTTAATGAAGGACCAAGTTTGAAATTCTGCCCCACTGCACAAAGCTTATAAATACCCTACAACGATACTGCATCGTCATGATAAATTATACATGTAATGGTGCTGAAAGTTATGTAAATTCAAAAAAAATACTTCAATAAAGTTGTACTCTGACATTGATTGTGTACAGTTGCAGACACAACTTTATCAACTGATTCCGAGCTGCAATAAAAGATAAATATGTATTCTCTTCTCTTGTTTATTCCCTGGAAGAATAAGATGAAAATCACCAAATTATCCTCCCTTCACAACTGTCTGAATATTAATTGCAAGCTTGAAGGGCAACAAAACACATACAGCATCGCCAGGACGAGAAATTAATCTGAAAGTTTCAGACATATTTTGTACACAGTGCTGAAGTGAGAACTCAGACAATGTATTCCTTCTTTACTGCTGATGGTCTATGACCATTCTTGTAGATACATTCAGAACTTAAATTCTTCAGACTACAAACAGAATAAAATGCAGACCTTTAGAAATTAACCCTAAGCAAAAAACTCACTATAGAAAGGGAAATTCTACATCATTTGTAAGAAATTTTGGTGCTTACGTATTAATAAGGAGTATTTCTACCTTTTTTAATTAAATTTAAAATTGTGTTTCAACCTATTATAAAACAAAATTGTGGTTAAACCACCATGCCAGTCAGTCAGTTCTTCAGCGGTTTCACTATTACAACTGATTCCAGCATAAACAAAATTTGGCAACTCAGCTCACAGAATGCTCACAAGCAAATTCTGCCACTTTGGGGAAAATTTTTGCGCTTGTTATATTTACTGCAGCACTTGCTGGTAGTAATCATTTTTCCTTACTCTGAATATTTGCACAAGATTTAGTCCTTTACAAGCACACTGTAAAGGAGTAAAGGAATCTGCTGACATTACTCTCCAAGGAAAGTGTTTCCCAAAGGGCTAGTAAGAGACGATGTGGACAGATACTAAGTATTCCAGTTTTCTCCAGTCTTTCTGATTTCTTTGGAGAAAAAAGTCTATTCCTGTGTAACTGGAAACTTCCTTCCCTCTCAAAGCTCAAACTCATGTGTAAATGGTGCAGATACCTCAAAGCTTGCAGGGAGTCTGCAACAATAGCACTTAGGCATCAGCTGCACTGTGCATGTTGTTGAAGACTAGATGGTTAAAAAAGATGTAAAAAGAAAGATGAAGACACAGCATGAATGTAGAATCCAGCTCAATAATTGCTCATTTTGGTATGCCTCTAACAGGTACTAGAGGATTTGATCCTTGGTTGATATAACTTTAAGAAGAACGGTTCAATTTTCAAAAACTGGGAAATAAGCCATATAATTGGGTTGATGGCTATACACACACTAAATCTGAGTATGTGCATATTTGTTTCACTTGCTCTGCCCAGTCTGGCTAAACGCAAGATGTTTGTAACCAGGAAGCAACAGACATTAGTGAGATGCCCAGAGAACATGAATACCTCTTATTCGCAAGGTGCACCTTGCCTTTTCTGTTTACAACATAGCACACGTAATTCTTTACATTCGTACATTACCACCTGTAATTCTTAGGGTATATGACATAATACATTTAGGCTTCATTTGGGCATCTTGCATGTCTTGTGGTCATGGGTACACAGTGTGAGACTGCTGACTGAAAAATGTAGCATGCTGGGAGCGTCAAGTTTTCAAAACCTAGAATTTTGAATTCCAGGTTATCTGGGGTAGGATGAATTTTGGATTTGCCATCTTACAAAGTCTAATATCTCCAAAAGATCTTCAATGTAACAATCATTAAACAAGGAAAAAAATAGATAAAAGACATGACACAAAAGCATCATTAGATCATTTCATCAAACCAATCAGAGATCAGTGATAAGAAGATACAAAACTCAGACTTTGAAAGCATCACAGTTCACTTACATTCAGGCAGTGACTTAATTCATCTTATTATAAAGCCAGATGAAAAACAGATTGGGTTCAGAACGGAACATATCCTAGGAAAAGAAATCTTCAGATACACGTTTCGGGTGGACTCATTTGTCCTTCTAGATGAAAACAGTAAAAGTGTCCACACATCACAGAAGTTCTTAAATAAATAACAGTAAAACTCTTATTGACAGCATTGCACACAAACTCCACTTTCAGCAGGATATTCTTTAATGTGATGTGCCAAAGACTCTCTTTAGTAAAACCTTCTAAGGAGATGTCCCTTCTTGCTGGGTAGTGGTATGGAGAAGCAATTATTCCCTTATTCTCTATGGTGGCCAGCTGGGAGTTTCAGGCTAAGACCTGCAGTTACCCTTTCTTTCCCTCCTCCCATGGGCAAATGAACTATGCAATCCACTAAATCTTTTCATCTTTATCTTTTAGTTTCTTAAGAAAAGCTAGTTTCACCTGACCCTCCCAAGACCTGGAGTTAGGGTGGAGCATTTCAGTATTCCAGGGCTGCTAAAGCAGAAATTCAAAGAGCATTCCTCCCACCTCTTCAAACCTAGCCACTGGCAGCTCAGTAACCTCTGGCCTGAGATGCTCTATATAAAAGTACCAACAAACCAATATGACACCTCAGTACCATAACACCTCAGGTGATTGTTTCTAAGTCTTAAGATCAGAAGTGCAAAGAAATTTTTGATAATCGAGCTTCAAAAATAATCAGAGTAAGCACTACGTTGTTTGTAGTCCTAAACGATAAATGCTTGTCCATAAATGCTCAGCACCTGATCCAGATTATCAGATGGCCAACACCTTAACCTCCACACCAAGCCGAGTAAAGTTCCCTCCCTACAGTTATATATATATTGATTCCTGGAGAGTCTGGGTGTGAAACACAATATTTCTGGTGGGAAGAAATATTCTCCTTTCCTTTCCATATCTGCAGACATCATTTTAGTTTGTTTATAAAAAAACTTCTCTCTCAGATATGTGCATATCCATGTGCACTCATTGTGACCATGAAAGCATCTTGCAAAAGTGGAATTAAAAGAAGAAAACTTTCAGATACTTTAAAGGTGTGAATAGTTGACCAGTGCCAAAACAAGGTGAAAAATGGGAGTTAATCCTTCTTTCAAATATAAAAGCAGTACAATTCAGATCTCTAATGCTATTCAGAGATAGCTCTTAGCACGTGTTTTGCAAGGGTAAGGTTTTTCCTCTGTCAGCTTTTGACTATAGTCTTTCATTTTCTTTACTTTCTCACAAGCACCTCAATACAAAATATTTTATTTCATGGTGAATGGAACCTTTTGTGTCAAACTAAATGAAACGTTTCAGTCTTTCATTTCAGCAAGAAATATTCCATTCATTACTATTTGAATAATTCTCTACCTTTCCATTTTCCTTCCCTTCCCCTTAATTTTATAGTCTGATTTGTCAAGGAAATATCTGACACGACTGCACAGGGTGTCAGACATTTCTCTCTCTCATTGACTAATTTCTATCAAATTTGACAGTCAGAGTTCAAAGCTACTATATGAGTTTTGTGGAAACAGGATGCTAGAGACCATATTAGTACTCTCACTGAGGAAAAGGCAGAGAAAACTTAGTGTTTGACAGCCACTGCTAGGCTGGTCAACACATAGTTACTATCTGGTCAATTTGCACGTGTTGTGCTCTAGACCAGCCACAGCACATACACTGTCTCTCACTCAGCAAGTAAACCAGAAAGTGGGTTGAGATTCACGGGGGCTGACAACAGTACGAGGATGGTCCTCAGGAACACAGAAGAGATCTAGAGATATCTCAGTGTCGAGTTTGAGGTTCTTGCAGTGGGATTGGAGGTTGTCATAGTACACATAAGACATAAACCCGTCATAAACCAGGCCTCCATTGCTCTTTTGCCTGTAGAACTACTTGTTTTAGATTGGCTGCCAAAACAAAATCAACTGCTTACACAACTTTCAAATTCCACTCACCTCAATTTTTGAAAAATGAACAGTTATCAACCGGGAAACTTGGGGGGTTTCACTTCACAGTAACGTCTCTGGCTCTGACTTAATTTCTGCAGACACAGCCACTAAGACAGACAAACCCTGCAGGGCTATTTTCTCTGCAGAAGCAGTGAAAATCTTTTGCTGTCCCAGAAGTCTCAGGCACAGTGCTCCCTCATACCTACAAATAAGCTTCCAGATTAGTCCAGTCCTCCTTCCTGTGAAACCCAAATGCACTGATCAAGGCATTGGCCTGTATTCACTAAAATTTCCATCTCTTTATTTGCCCTTAATAAAAAAATTGAGCCTGGCCACAATTAAGGAGGCCACCAACTGCCATGTGTGAAATATCTGCCTTGAGGGCACATGACTAAGGCCAAGTTCATAGCTGATATAACATACTCCATTTTCTTGGATCCGTTTGATCAGACATGTCAGTTTACTAAGGGCAGTTGTCTGTATCTGACTTTGTATTCAAATTCCTCCCATGCCAGGGAGAAATTACACAGGAACGTAAGCCCTCTTTTTTTGAAAATACTATCAGACCATGTATAAAACAAGATGTTACTTGTGAACAGAACTGTGCTTAACTATCCTCAGTCAGGCTAAGCAACACATCACATCATTGTACAGATAATCCTTGTAATATTTAGAGTGCTACTCAATGCAGATAAGGACGCAGACTTCACAACCTGAGTATCCTTTGGGGGCTAAAAGCCAAGAACAAAACAAGACAAAAAAAATAATTTTCATTATATAGGTATATATTTATGGATCTAAGTGACTAATGGAATGGCTAGCATAAAAACATACTCATGATTGGAAACTGTACTTTTTTTCGAACAGAGCTGGAGCTTTCCTGGGGTTTAACCTGTCATTTGCATAGGTTAATTTTAAATGGCAGCGCAAATTTAGCTTGAAAAGATAATTATAATATTTCACCTCCTTTCATCTCAGGTTATGTAAATGAGACTTTAATCCTTCTGCAGTTCATATTATATTAATAAGTAAGAAAGAAAATCTTGATTTATGTTATGCTGTCAATCACTTGATAGTAGCGGATGCAAATGAAAGCATGTGGGTACAAATCAGGCTAATTTTCAACTATTCTCTTATGTCTTCATTTTTATCTATAGGGTTAGGGCACATATTCCAGATAAAGAAGTGAACAGAGAGATAGTTTTGACAGATATCTTGTTATATTGATATGTCATTTTTACCAGTAGTAAATGAATTCATCTCTCCGAGAAGCAGACTGTTTCTTAGACAGATAGTTCTTTATGCAGTATTTCATTGTCTAAGGTTGACAGTTCTGCTCAGGATCAACCATCTCATACACACCAACTTAGAGTTACTAAAAGTCTTCCTTACCCCACTATTTTTAGTTGTCCACGGTGAGAGTAAGGACCAAATCATTTTCCTCTGGTTTCTCCCTTCCATATTCATACAAGTTGTGGATCTTATTGCACTACTTAGAGCTTCTGCATATTGCAACATCCTTCACAAATTGTTCTAAGAGTAGTGCAACTCAGCCGGAGTTAGGATGGGCCAAGGCACTAGTGACCTAACCTTTCTTTCAACCGACACTTTCATTCCAAGGATGTCAAATACATTAAAACTGGTCCAGCACCTAATCATCACTATGAGCTGACACTGTTTTTCACCTGTATGTAAACTTTGTTCCCTATTTCACAACTGAAATAGTTTCTAGGCCTTGTGACCATCAACCTATCACAGCAGAAGTCAATGTCGGGCAGCTCAAGATTTTCTTACTGTCATTTGATTTCTTTGTTCTACAAAATATAGACAAGACCTATTTCCTTCGTGAGAAATATTGCAGAAATTATTTCAGACAGAAAATCTGGAAAAGGTCTTCTGTGTCTTTGGATCACTCCAGAACTCCCACTATAACTTCAAAATAGATCTGGGCAGTGAAATACTTCTGTCTCACTGAGCCCTACATTTACTCCTCGGAGAAGGTATGCTTGGATAATGTGATCTGGACAAGATGTGTCTCCATTCACACAGCTTCTCTGTGGCACAAAGGAAGACCAACAAGATTTAATAGTCTGAAGAAATGTGAGTAATTTAATGAGCAAAGCTGAGACTTTTTTTTATATCCCCTATCCTTTCTATAGGAACTTCATGTATAGAAGTACTTGTACATTGCTATTGTCAGCGGCCTAAGAATAATTTCTCATTTCACCGTAAAACATCCCTCATCAGTCAAAAATCCAGTTTTCAGGACTGTTGTCCTGTAGTTGCAGTTTCATCAGGCCTCAATACAGCCATCTGTCACCTGAGATGTTTTTAGCATGATTCTTAAAGCATAAACGGCAATACTAGAGAGTTCAAATAATCCTCTGACTGCCTAAAAGTATTTGAACCCAGGACATCATCTTTTTTAAGATTTTCAAAAGTCTATTGTTCTCTAAAACTAATTTTTCACATTAAAGTATTCTCATGTTATTACCTCCATCAGTTCAAACCAAACCAAAGGCAACCAGAATTTTAATCCTTCTGATGCGTTGCAAAATAGCCCATGATAATAATTGTCTAGTCCTTGAAAAGATTTCTCATTTCAAAGAAATGGTGGACTTTCTACAGCTTTGTAGACAACCAACACCTAAAAAAAAGATCATCTAAGAGAAAAAACTATACAGACAGATTCTCAGTTGCTATAAATAAAAAATAACTTCTATCAGTAGAAAATTTGGCTTATGATTTATGTATGAACATTACCTAAACCAGCCTTCATCCCTCTTTCACCCAAAACTCAGTCTTTCTGCAGATTTCAAAGTGTTTTCTGTATCATTTTATAGATTTCAAGGAGAAAAGTAAGCAGAAATGTTGGAATGCGAAAGTCTTTTTCCAGTATCTGATCTGGATTGAAAGAAAAATCACCAAGCAGATTCTTACATGATTTGAATCAGAAGTTTTTTGATTACCATCAGAAATTGTAGTTGGCATATATCCAAACTACGTCTGTAGCTTGGAATTTTCTTGTTAAAGTGCCTTTCTGAAGTAAGCTATCTGAAAATTTTCACAATGGTTTTCTGAAGGAAGTAATTTAACAAAATGTAACATGATGTTGAGCTTCCTGACTGTGTGGGGGGAGGTTTCGGCTAATTACTTTTCCTTCATTTTCTCCCACACTTGTACAAATGCATGCAATCTTCCTCCCACGTTGTCATAAATATGCAGTGTAGAATTACTTCATTGACAAGAAAATAGAAATAACTAAGTCCTCTGCTTTACCACTAGATCAGCCAGGTCACATTCCTACACTCCACTTTCAGTGTAATACAGCATTATTAGACACTTTGACCCATTAAAATCAATAGGACTACTGCTGGACATAGTTGATATCACATTTGCAGAAAAGCATTTTTCCCCAGTGAGAATATGGATCAGATTCTTTTATTTGCTTCTTCTCTTTCTTGTTTTCACTGCTACTCACTTGAAAGCAATGACAATTTTGAAAAATTAAGTAGGGCTTTCCTTAGCTGCTACTCAAATAAGAATTTTTTTCGTGAAGGCTAAATGATGTTTGTTCACTAGGCTTTGTCTTTCAGCTATACAAAACAACCTAGTTCCATCCAAATCATATCTAGTTTGTATGAAACCTCTTCCAAGGCCTAAAATTCAGTGTAGTGAAAAAAACACCTTTTGCCTTCTCTTACAAGGTGAAACAAAGTACAAAAAATTAAAAGTTCAGCTTTGGTAATGACACTAAAATATTCAGGAATGTAAAAAGGAGAGAGCACTCACTCTAGAACTTTACTTCATGGCTTGCAGTGAAAGTGTTTTACAGTAAAAGGTTGTTCTACTCTTGGGAATTAATCTGCTCTCTGTTTTTAATGTGTTACATACTCCACTCCAGAGAAGTAAACCAGTAATTCCAGTACTGCAAGCATTTTTGTTATTTGTTTGTTCTCCAAAGAACAAATTACCAGTTTTCACCTGGGAAAAGCTCCCAGCTGAAAGATTCAAATATTCAGTGGATCAGGTTTTTAAGCAATGTTCATTCTTAGTTTATTTTTTTTAAGAAGAAATATTTGTTGCTCAAAATTACATCAGAAGAAAATCCTGCAAAGTAAACAATCTTTTTTTTAACAGATTAAGAAAAAGAGGAATAAAAATTTAAGCACCTCTTTCACAGGAGCAGAGTCCCCTTTTTAAAATAAAAATCTATACCTTTAATGCTTATCACACGAGTTCTTTTCTTTAAGGCAATCAGACTGTAGCTAGTGTATTGAATAGGCATACAACAAGAAGCTGTTGCTTTACTAAACTAATATACATTATACAAAATGGTCATAAGTGCATCAGTCTAATGTAATATCAAGAATGTCATTGAAATAGAAAGTTGTCACAGGATCAATGTCCCCTGCCTAGAAAATAAACATTGTGGTTTCGACTCAGCACTTATCAAGCAGCAGGAGACCATTATACTGTGATAACATCCCATTCTATTGACATTATCTGTTAACTAGAGGTACTCGGATAGCGAAATACCAGCTTTGTTCACTTTGGATAAAATTAGCACTCATTTTATATCTGCTATACATAATTATCGGCCATGTGCATTTCCCACAAACCTGAGTGACTTTAAAAATACAAAAATGATTAAAAAGTAGTTTACAACATATACTACTACTTATATGGCCATTGAATGTTCTTAAATGAGCAAGAAGCAGCGAAGCCATCAGAATTACAGCTACCTCCGCATTGCTTTCTACTGCTGCCAAACATTTCCCTGGCTGTTATTCTGTCATTTGCTCGTCACATTGTTGAGCTATGATTTTTCCTTGGCTACCTCTTGTTCTGAACTACCTTTCTAATATCCTTTCTATCACACAGTCTATGGGTTTTTTTGGATAAGTAGGGCAGGGTGTGGGGAATGTTACTTGTTTTGGTTTTAAACTTGTCCATAATCTGTTCTAATTAAGCAAGTACATCAGGACCAGACAACATGTTGACTGATAAATGAAGGATTACTGATCCTGGGATGGTATCTTCCTGCCACTAAGGCCTATAGGCATCTCCCTTAGAAGTCAGCAGATAACTGGAGCACTGCCAGACTTTTCATAAGCACATGATGCATTTCCTAATTCCACCTCCCCTTCACAATTTAGTAACTATCTTCATAACTGAGGCTGCTGTATGGTACGCATATTACTCATTCAAGGCATCATGTCATTCACAAACTAGGACCTTGGCCTCCCCTACCCATCATTAAGTGTCTGTAAATATTCACTGACAATCATTATGTGTTGCCTTATGAGATCTGTAATTTCCCTCCTTTTGTGTGATTTTTACACTTTAGAAAACAAAAGCTCTAAATCCTGCCCCTGAAATTATGAAAATTGCTTAATATGTCATCTAGTTTTCAAGAAAAAGATCCACCTTTTTAGAGCCTAAGAAGCCTGCAACATTACTGTAAAAGAAAAAAAAAGGGTAAGATTAATTTGCACATTCCAAAGTGGTGGTGTTCGTTTATTGCAAAATTACCACATATATCTATCTTTGATTAAATAACGAATGCAAAGGACCAGATCTAATTACAGGCATAAGATAGGCCTGTTGTCTAGGAGGAGTAACTTCTACACACAGTTTTTTTCCTGTGGAGCTCAAGTAGCTGGTGTGCTACATAATATGGTAAAGAATATTGAAGTGGAATAGTTCTCCTTTTTGGAAGTTTAATGTCAGCTGTATTGCTCTGCAAGCATAATGAGTTTCCTACATTGCTCTTCAATATTCAGGCAAGAAACAGTTGCAGAAGTTGTGAATGAGGAGTGAATGAACTTAAAAAATTAAAATAAAACCAAAAAGACAGAGAACATCATCTACAATGAAGAAAACAGGATTTATGCAGCTGGCTAAGCATCCTTCTACTCTGCCATATGCGAGCAAGTTCTCTCATGACTGGCCACATCACAGTGCCACATTGCCTTATGTATTGCAGTTAAGCCTGTTTGGCACAAGGATTTTGTTCTAGCTTTCTTAGCACTAGACAGCTTTCCTGTGAACTGGCTTACAGTATACTGTGCAAGGTTTTGTCTTTCCTTCAAATCTCCATGACTGCTTGACACATATCTGAGATTTTCTTAAGCCTGTACAATCCTTTTTTCTGTACTTTCTTACTACTTACTCCTGCTCTTTAACTGCTATCTAAAACAAGTTATATCGTTGTCATCTGAGGCTCCACAGAACATTTTTCCTGGCGTACTGATGTCCCATCAGCACTACCCAATCTCATGACAGAAGAGGTGTGGGCCCACCATCTGGGTCTCACCATTTCAACTGGGTCCACACTTAGATGTCTCTTTCTTGGACAATTTCAGCTAAGTCACCAAGTATCTTCAAAGAAAGAGAGAAAACAGTGCAGGAACAAGACTAGTCCATGGTGCCGATGGGTGAATCGTGTTGTGTTCCTTAGAGCCTCCACTGAAGCAATGCTCCGTGGCCAAAACAGAAGTCAGAGGCAAATATGGAGTATCCTGTTCATACTGGAATCTCCATGAAAACAACAATTCAAACAGTATCTGGAATTTGCTCTAGCTTTTTTTTTCGCTTTCCGTGCTGATTAGTCCGTACTATTGATCACAGCAATTTTTACAGTCTCACCGAATAGGTAGATTCTACCTGAAGTTGAAACTTGACTGAATACATTCCAGTACATTTCTAAGTATTCTTCAAGATGGACAAGCCAAAGTAACATGTTTTGTTTCACCAAAGAAAACATGATCTTTCACAAAGGCAGAGCGAAGAGGGTGGGTGATACTGGAATCAACCCACAGATGTAACAAATCTCATGACCCGTGACTGACTTGTTATTCTGGCACACCCCAGCACATTCACTCCAATCAGCAAGGTACTAAAGAAACCAGCATGAGTGATACATTAACCACAGTAGAACCATCCCAGACATATGCGAGAAGAACATTTAGATGTTCCCACTTCAGAGTAACACAGAGGTTAAAAATGGTAAGTTTCAACTGTTTCATACACTAGGATACTATATTGCTGTACAAGCTAATTTATGCGTCCCTTCTGGGCCTTGTTACCACAGAGGTACAGCAGAGAAGGACAAAAGGGTAGCTAAAATCTATTGCAATTATACATATGCAAGCAATTAGGGGCCAGTTCTGTTTGCCCTTTGTGAGAGCACACAGTAGGACTTGCAAGTACAAGAAATGCCTATACTCCCTGGCATATTTTTACCCAGTATCTCCAAACCCACAGCAAAATTTAGCATATGAATAGTTATTAGTACATACTAATATTTAAAATGAGGTCATGGCTGCATTTTTGTTTTACATGGGTTTTTTATTGATATTGTTATTTTGCAAAATTGGTAGAGAGCTACAAGGCTCCAGGCAATATTAGGTTAAGTGTCTCAAACATTCGTCTAAGGTACTAATGTGAAGGACAAAGCCTGTGAGTGCTGGATACAGGAGCTTTGTACTTGTGCTGATAAGCACTGGGCCTAAGCAAAGGGCCTGCTCATCCTGGCACCTGGCAGTCTCGTGCTCAATCAATCAGCCAAGTGACATCTGGACCAAGGGAGAGACCCTCACAGCCCAGTGTTACTCTGGTAAAGCTAAGCAGACCACTTTTAATTGCCTCCATACCCAGTCCTGCAACAGAAATAGGTCCAACAGAGGTAACTGTGATGGGGGAGATCATGACCACTGACTCAATTCAAGACTGAAAAGACTTGCGCCCCTAACACCTGTAAGGAGCTTGCATGCTAATTTACATGGAAAGCGAGGTTAACTTAGCCTATAACAAAAAAGGTGGTTATCACCAACTAATAAATTAGCATGAGAAGCAAGAAACTTAACTTAGGGGAGGGGGCTAGCTATCTATAAAGACAGAACAATTACTGTAAAGGTGGCGCCTCGCAGGACCTGGACCCCTACTCTGTTGGCCAGATCAATGCTGGACCCTGGACTGGTGATATTTTTTATTTCTTCTTCTTCCTCTTTTCCCTCTAACTCTTCTTTTCTGTCCCCCATTATGTTCTTTTCCTTCTCCTTTGAAACTATAAAAGCAAGGCTTATCATAATGGTACCACAGTAACTTGTTTAACAGACTCATACCACAGTAACTTGTCTATCATGATCGTACTACTGTAGTTTGCTTGTTGTAATCGTAATACCACAGTGTGCTTGTCATAATTGTACAACCATAATTTGCTTATCATAATCGTGCCTCAGTAATTTGCTTGTCATAATCGTGCCACAGTAAGTTGATTTCTCATAATCATGAACAGATCTTGTAAAGCGATACAGGATCTCTGGTGTCGTGGCAGCTAGAGTTTGTGTGACAGTGATTAGAGCACTTCAAGATGCAAGAAATTGATGGTAGAGTACTTGTTCAATGGAATTGTGATTAGTTATTCAAAATGGAACAGCCCCAACAAGGGAAATGCATCCCTGGAAACAGTGCACGGCAGTAAAGGCACTCAGATGACTGAAGTTCAAATCTGTAATTAGAATGAATTGAGACAAATTCACACATGAATGCCCTAACGTTTTGAGCATTTCTTATTAGTGTGTACACAAGTGGTTCTCGCTGCTTTTTCATGAGTAACTTTGAAAGGTCACACCTTAACTCCAAAAAGGAAACAAAACAATCAAAGAAAATTCTACAGCTTCTAATCAAGCTTCATTAGTCACTAAAGTCTGACCTAACGCCAGACCACAATTTTCAAAATTACACTGCTAACACAGCGCATACAGCAAAATTCTCCATTCTGTTCCAGCAAGTTTATCATATGTTCTCAGTGGTTCTGCAACAATTCTGTTCAGCAATCAGTCACGATTACTAGCTATATACAGTACACAGAGCAGAAGAGATTAGTTTGGGACAGCCTGGGGTAGCATGCTAATTAGTGATATGCTGAAGCAGCATTTGTGCATGGCTCTTTGAAACTGCAATTTTTCCATTGGCACAGTTGGCTCACGCTAAGTATCTCACCTTACAAATGATGTACCATTTTATCAAATTAATTGGCCTGTTACATCAACACAGTCTGTAAGGAGACTGGTTTTGCTTGTAAAAACTGAAGAACTTTGTTCTTCATACTGTACGCTGCATTTCACCGTGTTTCTTAAACATCACTGGATACCTTCCACTTTTTGAATCCAAATGGGAGAGCAATAAATTTTTCATGTGATTGTTATACTTAATAAGGTAGGATATATAGTATTATCCTAGTAGCCTTTTGCTGTAGCATAATTAGTTGTATCTCTGCCACTATCAAGAAATTTTGTAACCATATTTTTGATGACATTGAGTCACTTTTGGAGAAAGGAGATCAGAGCAAGAGTAAAACATGAAAACTCCAGAACCAGTGACAAGTTCCAACCTCTACCGTCCCTGGAAATGTTAAAGACAAAATCCAACAATGTGAAGATAGTTAGGTTTGATTTGTTGTTTCTCTTTTTCTTTTTAATTTCTCATCTTCCAAGAACAAAGGCTGATCTTGAAACTACAAAAAAGAACAGCACAGCACAAGTAGCTATATCCCAAAGGCATTTGTAGACTGAAGAATCAAAAACTAATAGCTCGTTGGCTATGTAAGCAAACGAGCAGCCCTTGTGCAAGCAGCAATAACACAACATTTTCCTTGAGATAAGAATTTCTCAAAAAATGTCTGAAGAGTGCCAGAGCAGTCTTACAGTAGGATTTCACCCAATATCTGGCTGAATTGGTACTGTTGGTTTACATCCTAAACTGTGCTGTGGTATCCCATTTCGTTCCTTCACCAATGGCCATAATAGACCATATCCAGGACAGTGGATTTGATCTCGGGACTTTCTGGTCCTCATTAAAAGTACATTACCAAAAGAATTACGCCTGTTTGAATCATATAAGAAGATGCAAGAATTAGAACTTATAAATAAAACTATTTTACAGAAACTTTCTTAAAGGGTACTCATTTCTGTATGCCAAGCAGGGTGTTCTCCTCAATGTTTTGCCACATTTTGTGCAAGACAAAGGGAAAGCGGAGTCTTTCTACTTTAATTCCTTTCCTGAGCTTCTTTCATTTTTGCCTTCAGAAGAATGAAAATTCAAAACTCTGTGAGAAACACTTTTTGTGGGGAAAAAAAAGATAAGTTTCCTCTGAAATTAGAAAGGTGTGAAAAACAAAAATGTTGAAAAAACTCTTGAAAATTTAAACAGTCAAAATTCCGTTTTTCTTCTAAAATTTTTAGTTGAAACTATATCAGCCTTCTCTACAGGAAAGATCTATAACAAAAGAAGTCAGCTACTGAGTCCAAAATAGCTCCTGCTATTTCACATAAATGAAACAAAACCTACTAAACTTAAAATTGAGTACTTTGGATAAAGAGTCTTGCACATCTGAAGTCATGGTTCAACATTCATTGATGCTTAATACATGTATTGTCTGACCCACTAGCAGAACAAATGTGATCTGGATCAAGTGCAAGCACACAGTTACATATTTCTCCAGCCACCCACACAGCAAGCAATATAACGCTTATGCCATATCTATGCCTGCTGTGGGAGGACAGACGCTAAATAACTGAACAAGAACTACTGAGACAGCAGATTGAGCTTACACTGTTTCTGTGCTTTGCTTTGTTTTGCGTGTGAGCAATTTTTTATTTGTTGCTCTACACTTGAAAGCCAGATTTACCATCTTATGGAGCTGCAGCCTGAGGCGCTCTGTTCATCACATCAGATAGCACACACATAAATTATTACTTTTCAGCATCTACTGAAATGGCCACCTTTGGAGAGAAGAGATACCTAGTCCTAAGGCACACTCAGTGTCTGGTTTTATTGAGACTGTTAACAAGGGGCAATTACAATCAACTCTGACAATGCCTTTTGTTCTACTGATGCCTATCAATTGGAAAATGGTCTGAGAGCAAACCAACTGACAGAACTGAAGTAGCTATTTGAGTCTAATTTGATTCCAAGGTCAACTTGGCCCGTTCTTGATATTTCTCCTATACTATTTTTATACAAAAAACTTTTATCAGGTTTGTTGAGTTTGTAATGGCAACATTCTGCAGTACTTGGCCACTTTTCATCACACTGATGGCCAAATAAACCAAATATATATATGCATCTCCCCTATGTTCCCCTTTCTCCCCTAAAAGACAGGAAAATTTTTCTGGAAGTGATGGAATTGACTGGAAAGAAATCCTGCAATGTCTTAGTACAATTAAATATAAAAGAAAGCCTTGGTCTTCTGCTAAGTAGCTATACTGTAGGCAATCACTTGTACATGAGTTAACTGATTCAAAGGGTCCTTCTAAGTGGCTTGCAGTGCATGAAAGACACAGCTTCAGCAGCTATCAACTTGATACAGAATTTGAGAAACAGCCCATGGATTAAAGTTTCCTCAACTCATTATCTGTGCTCAGAAATACCCAGTCACCTCTAGAAAGCGTTTACCTACTGAACTGTAAGCATGAGCATCATGGCATTCTGAAAAGATAAGCTAAATACAGTAGAAAGTACAGAGAATGGCTTCAGGTATACAATATTATGCTTTTCAGTAAAATTGGATGTGAAAATTCATCTGTTCTAAAATTCAAGAGTCGAAGAACACAAAAAAAAAATCACCACCATACTTGGAGAGTTTATGTAATATTAAATTAATTATAATTAAATAATTTTCATGTAGTAGTCACTAGCCTTATGCTTAACTGCTTATTCTAATATAAAAACATATACCAAGTACAGTAGATGACTTTTTGAAAACACCCAGACAAAAAATAAACAGAGGGGTGGTTTCAAAGTACACAACTCCTAATGCTTAGAGATTCACTGTTTCACCTAACATGGTGCCAAACCTTTGATGGGCAAATCATACTAAATGGCTGACTCCCAGCTACATTTCCACAATATCAGCAAAACACAAAAAGCAGCCATTCCCTTGAGAAAGTAAGGGAAAGGTCCATTTATTATCAGACACATTAAAAACACCTTGAGTAAAGAAAACCAAAATAGTAATGCGAAAGTAGAGCAACTTCGTAGTCTGCTTCTGCCTTATAACTAACTAACCTCAGCATGAAACGGTGGGATTCAGAGGTACACATTTTTTGAACTAAAGGTGTTATTTCTATAAGTGTTTCATTAGTCTTAAAGTATTTTTTTAAAAACAGACGATGATTATGGCTGTCAGAAGCCTGACTAATGAACTGATGTAGTATATTTTCAGTTCATTCCATTGAAGAGCTTGTGCATGCTATCTTAAAACAGTGTTGGAAATTTTTTCAAAGGTGCAAGGTAAAATGGGGTACGCACTTTTCCATGAAAATCTATTTTATTTTAATATCATATGAACAAAGAGGTGTTAGATATGTAGTCTATTGACACTGAACAAAATAGTCCGTAGAAGAAAGCATTTTGGTTTATCTTTCTCTTACTGCATTTTTTCCTACTTTTCATAAGTTAATAATGTATTGTGCTCTTAGCAGTCTTTCTTCTACCACAAAAGCGTCCATAGGGTTGGTGTTATTTGTTGGCTTATTGCCCAGTGTTTGAAAGTGTTCTCACCTGTATTAAAAATGTAGAAGTCTGAATTAATCTAATAAGAATTGATTACGAGTCACTTGAAGGTTCTGAAAATCCCAACCTCCCTAGCAATTTAGAAGTCTTATTTTAGATTTTTCCCTCCTTTGGGCAAGGAGGATGTAAAATGCTTGTAAAAAATATATTGTGTAACAGAGAACAATGAAGTTCGCTAAGGTTTGTTGGGTGTTGAGATATATGCAGAACACACCAAACACTTTTCTACCACAAAGTTATTACTGAAGTTAAGAAGCAAGTGGACAAACAAGAAATTCAGTATTGCTGGCATATTAACTGACTTGTGCATTTTAGCAGAACCTGATCTTGATTGAAGACACAGAAAGAGTTTTCTTTTTTTCACAGATAACATTCTCCCTCATTGCCCCTCTAAAGATGAGCAAGAAAAAATTAAATGTTTTTCAGATCTGGAATAATGTTTCTGATCATAACCATGGAGACATAAATACTCTTCCATCCCAAAGAAACTAGGAGATTTAGGGTTAGACTCATTGCCTATGATGTGGGAAATGGAGATCCAGGCTGTTGCTGGAAGGCCAGAGCAGGCACTTGAATAAGAGTTTCCTACATGTCCACTAAACTGTAAGCATGAGTAATAGGGGATTCCACTGGGCATTTATTACTTTATGCATGAAAATCATGTTGAAAACATTTGATCAACAAAGGTGAAATAGAACACAAGAGTGAGAAAATAATTTCCAATCCAGGACTTATGACAGATAACAATACTCCATTTCCTAAAAATACATAAAAATGCCTGAAGACTCCAAGACAATACCTATTTACTCATCTGGGTATAATATTTGTAGTTAGACCTAATTAAAACTGTGCACCGACCCAAAATATGAACCTGTTTGGAGTACATGCATTGCACTGACATCAATGCTAATTGGATGTTATGTTTAAACTAGCGTTAGATATTTCACTTGGCACTAGATTTTACACAGTTGTATTTCTATAAAACAAGATGTTTTCAAATATTTTTATAAATCTTTTATTGCTATGATAGAATTTTTGTAACCTGCATGAAGTCTTTATTATCTTGAGGAAGGCAGCTCTAAAACCACTGGTTTTAAAATCAGTTTATTCTCAAGTCATCTTCCACTAGCAATTGCAGCCTTGCTCACTGCTACCTTCAGTTTAGCACTTGCATTTCTATAGGAGTCCCTGCAAAAAACACTTTTTTTCCCCAATCTCAATTACAGATTTCAGTAAGAAATCTACACTGGCAAACTGACACTAGAGAGACCTTTCATCAAGTTATCCCAGAAAGGGTCAGCTTTAGTCTGTGAAGTACTTAGAAATGTATTGTACATGCCACTACCATCATAATAACTGAGAACACTGCTGCTGGGTATAAAATCCGTGGTCTTCTCTCATATTAGCCTTCACAGTGCTCAAAACATAGTATATTGAATGCCATTTGTCATGAAGTGCCAGTTGGAAATGGAAGAAACAGGAATAGTAGTGTTGAGGAGCTTATGAAACCTTCTGGAGGTGGGGGAAGAGAGCCTCACAGATCCACCGATAAAATGGAAGATCGAAAAACGTGGTATTCTACCCAGGTGGTATTTACAGTGCTCCGGTGATAATAGCCAGGAAGATCCCAGACGTCTCTGCCATACACAAAGAAAATGCTTCGGCACATTGTGCAAAACCAGCTGCTATACTCTTCATTTGAGGGCGGAGACTTTTGCCCACTGCAATACTTTTTCATCTGGATGAAGTGATACACAAAGGAAAGTCTACATTTAGTAGTTCATCCTTGTACAATTTTCCAATCCCATTTTAAGAAACTCAAGAAATAAAAAGATGACTCAGTTTAAAAATTTAGCTCACAAGCCTGTTCTAAGGCTAGAATTTGAAGGAGGATCCTCAGTCCAAAAGGTCAGTGCACTCTTGACTAGGCTGACAGCTATTCTGTGACAAAAGCCTCTTTCTCCCCCCTCCCTCTCTCTCCACTTCCAACCTGAGATAACTTCCTGACAATATTTTTGACAAAATGTACACCTCTGTTCTCTCTCTTTTCCATGTAGCGTGCCTCCACATTAATACTAGCTATACTTTGGACCGCAGAGTTGAGCTTGCATCTAAGCATTTTGTTGACAGAGAAATAATAAGTCATTTAGAAGAATTTGTTTAAGAAGTAAGGTACACATTCAATTTTCATACTCAAATACTATACTTCTTAAAAAGTCATTTCAAAGATTTCAGATTGTCTCCAGAATAGTAAATAACTTCCCAAACTTTTAAAAAGTATCAACTTTGCCTTTTTTGTCAGAGACAAAGTGAGGTATAAACAGGAAAAGCACAGCAGATGAAGTTGGATCCATTTCCTATGGAGTCCTATCCCCTCCCTGTGGGGGAGATTTGTTCTGTTTTTAGGATTAGCAGTTTTCCAGATCCACCAAGATAACATTAAAATACTGAAGTGCAAGAGGCTACCCCATCTAAATGTTAAAAGATGCTAAGAAACAGTCACAACAATGAATTGTTAGCTGTACAGTGCAGTACAAAGTTCCATTGATATTCAGCAGTGTAAGTAAATAGATTTCAACTCATTGTTTTTGAGCATGAGTTCACCACAGACAGACATTTACTTTATTCTTTCAGAGCTTAAGTGCCATTGTGAAATTAAAATTCTGATATTGAAATGTTCAAGATTATTTTTTCAGCTCAGATTTCTTCATATTCTCTAATTATTCCAACTGTCTATTATATATTTTTATAACGAAACCAAATCTACATACACAGAAAAAAAAAAAACAACCAGACAAAAGCCCATCATGTAAGGAACAATAACGTCTTAGGAAAAAAAAAACAAACTAGAAAACAGCTACCACAAATTGGAATGCTAATTGGCTTAAACATAATACAACTTAATGACTTTGAAAAGATCACTACTGTTAATAGACTTCATGGGAAGAATTAACTAAGGTAGTTGTCTCATCTTTCATGTGCTTGGGCACTAGAAACTGGGACAAAATATTCTTACCTTCACCTTCCTCACCTGGAGAAATTTCTCTAGCAAGCGAAATGAACACAGGCCTGAAAAGAGATTCCATCTTAGCAGTGAAAATCTTTTCTGAAAACCTCTTATTTCACCAGTGTATTTGGTGAAGGCTGGTGGATTGCAAGACAAGCAAGGGAAAACATGGACTGTATTGCTGCAGTCACTACCTGAAGAGACAGAAAAGTCAGTGAGTACCTAGAAAGCAGTGAGGAAAGGAAGGAAATTACATCTCAGATGATACAAAATTTCTGTTTGACTGTTTTTCTCTCAGTTATGAGGAAAACAAAAGAGCGAGCTTATTAGATGTTGTCGCATTAAAAGGGGGGGTAAAGGGGAGTCTGATAAGCAACAAAAGGAGAGCCCTCCTGTTGAGTCAGGAGGTTCAGAGCAGAGCCCCTTGAGCTCTAAACTCTTTCTCAGAGGAGAGTCTAGGTGCGGCTGGATCAGCTCCTAGTCCCAGACTTGGTCATCAGTTTATGTCTAAAGGGTTAAGTGTGCAGCCACTTCTCAGATTCAACTTTCCTGTCAGAGCCCTTCCAAGGACTTTCACTGAAATAGTTTGCAAAGTTGAAACAATAGGTAATTTATTCAAGCGACTGGTATTACAGATTCGGAACTGCCGTTAATAAATGTACTGTCTACAAAAGTTGAGGTCAAAGTAATAGTTTAGCGCTTTAGTAAACAATGTGTTCCCAGGGATACATCTGACAAAGTCAGAGGCACGACTTTTACCAAAAAGGCGTCCCTTCTTGGGGGGGGAAGAGAGGTTCAGGCCCGTCAACCCGTCCGTCAGGTAAAGTTCTCACTTGGCTCCTCCTCCCAAAGAGAGTTTTCAAGTGCCTTTTTTTATATGTTTGGAAATCTTTTTGCGAGGTGGGACTAAGTCAATTATTGTGTGTTGATTGGCTCTTGGCATGGAATGTCGTGTCGTCAGAAGCAGGACTCAGCAGTGTGACAGGCTTTCGGAGCGGGCACCTTGGTATGCGCATTCGAGGGCCATCTGTTCTTTAGCCGAAGCAATCTCTGGCTGCGCAGCCTCCACGGTGCCCCACAGATCACTTGGTTTACAGTGATGGGCTATCCCCCCTTACTTTTGTCTGATAAGATAAGCACCAGTTAATTACTCTCTTTGTTAGCTCTTCGGCTCTTGACACCTCAGTCCGAGTTTGTCTTTCGACTTGCATTTGACAACTCCAGCAAGTCCATCGATTACAGATGTGAACTCCTACAACTGGCAAGACAGCGACTTCCAAAGGGCCCAGTTAATTCAGGAGTGCCCTTATAAAAGGGCACTTTGGGAGTATCACTGTGAGAAAGCACCAGAGATGTGTTGCTGGCCAGTTACAACTTTTAAAACAGTTCACAGGATCACAGAATCACAGAATAGTAGGGGTTGGAAGGGACCTCTGTGGGTCATCTAGTCCAAGCCTCCTGCTGAAGCAGGGTCACCTACAGCAGGCTGCACAGGACCTTGTCCAGGCGGGTCTTGAATATCTCCAGAGAAGGAGACTCCACAACCTCCCTGGGCAGCCTGTTCCAGTGCTCCGTCACCCTCA
>Ga0065711_1003631_pt1 | contig 58346 bp, 32 predicted proteins | sample Hoacrofraction12_FD_59098 | JGI IMG/M metagenome (GOLD analysis project Ga0065711, IMG submission 59098) | Hoatzin crop microbial communities from Cojedes, Venezuela - Epithelial fraction 12 v2 (version 2) | ecosystem: Host-associated > Birds > Digestive system > Esophagus > Crop | place... | reverse complement strand
TGTTCGCTTCTTGGGAAAGAAGTTTGTTTAGTTGTTCCCAAAGAGAAAAAAAAGCAATAGATTTTACAAAATCTCAGATCTACCTGAGATAAGATGCAATGTACATCATCTCCAACAACTCCACAATGTACAGCAGTGACCATCTCTATGTATATCAGCTCTGCAAGGCTTTAAGTCAGGGTACTATATACATGCACATTGCCAAGAGACTGTTCAAGGACGTACACCTGCACTTGTCGGTGTAGGACAGGCAGAGGGAATTTGTGTTCAATGCGTTCCATCTCAGCTGGGTTCTAGAAACCAAAACCTACATGCTATCCACATAACACAGCAAATGGGAAAAAAAAAATTCTCCCCAGGACCCTACAGTAATACCTTCAAAGGCTGAAGGGGTCTTCCAGAATGTTTAAAACATTTGCATGCATGGGAGGACTTCAACACACAAGAGCAGATAGACACCTGCTAACTTCCACAGGCTTTGAACGTGACCTCATTACAAGGAACATAAGGAATTGGTATCACAGGGATACACAAACCATTCCAGAAGCGTATGCCTTTGCTGGGAGGAAGGGGAAAGGGAGCGATTTAGCTGTGTGGAGCACCTTCACTGAGCACTGGGGGACGGCACTCAGCTGCTGTGACCGCTGACAAGGCACCACAAGCCATTTGTCACAGCGAGCAGCAGCACTGGTCTCTGGTTCACACGCAGACATCCCCTGGCACGCTTCACGGCACCTGCGGGAACCCACCCACTACAATCCTCCAGCACTCCAGACATGGGGACAGAGCCAAACCAGGGCACAAACCGGGCGCGTGGTTTTGATGAAAAGTACAACTTGCATGGGCAGGGGAACTGGGATACTGGCCTAGCATGGAGCAGCGTTTGTTAGGAGCATTAGGACTGGTGCTAGGGAGGATCTGGAGTCCCAGCTCGTGGGATAAGGGAAGAGCTGTAGGAAGATGGCAGGAGAAAGGATGGATGTGTAGCATCAATGATATCTGAGGACACCAAGTTTGGGAATTCTAAGAGAAGCTTCCTGTGAGACAGTCAGCATCACTGTCACTTAGCCTGGATGAACTGGAAGTTTTACCCAAGTATGCTGTGAAATGGATCTTATTACCTTAGAGAAGACAACATCAGCCCCTCATTACATTCTTCCGAGAGAGATGAGGTACTTAGTGCTAAAACTCACTCTGATTTGCCAGCCTTCCTCTACAAAGCTCCTCTACAAACTTACTTATCCCTGAAAGGCAAGTTGGAAAAATGCAGTACCGTGCAGAGACAAAAGCAATAGGTTTAAAAGACTGTAACTTTAATTTATGGAGGTGGGGTTTTTTGTTGGGTTTTTTTTGTGTGTGTGTGTTTTCCAGTGGTTTTGGACTGTTTTTTTTATTGGTGGGGTGGGATGACACACAACACCTTTCCACCTTTCTATGCAAACATGCAATGTGAACATCATGAATTTCACTCCAAGTTTGTGGTCTTCACATATTATTTATCTTCTCTAGTTTATTTTGATTTCACCATATTTAAAAGTGTTTTGAGAAAACCCAAGCAAAGTCAGGACATTCTCTTCTTCCATGATAAACCTGGCAGTCATTGGGGAGGGGGCGCGGGGGAAGCAGCAGCTGAATTCCAGTGTATTTTATCAAAAATATTTAGCCTTGAAAATAAATTAGCCAAAACAGAGGAACCATTAGCACTAGAAAAGTCATTGTTTTTGTAATTCCAAGAATATACCTACAGCTTGCAAAGAAAGTAAGATACAGCAACTAGATACTACCAGTTAAATATTATTATGAAGGCTTTATAAATAAACTGCTTTCCTTGCTCAAATATTGACAGAACAATTCGTATTACTGGATCCTTTGTGTGTTAAAGTTGTACAGCCTGCAGAAATCATTTCTGCCAATGCAAAGCACTGCATTTCTGCTTTGGTCTCAAAGTTCTGCAATTTTGTACACTTAAAGCAATACTGTTCAGAAAATAAAAGGAGGATTTTCATTAATGCTTCACATGATCATTTAGTTGTGAACTATTATTCCAAAAAGTAGAGATAGGAACTTTTACAACACAAATTTTCTGATCCGATGCGGGTTAGTAAAAAATTCTCTTGGGTACTGGAATTATTACATTATTGCCAATGTAATCAGATCCGCATCTTTTAATTATAGCTTCATCCACCCTCTGAAATGCTGTTAGAGACCATATCCTTCCTTAGCCTTTCCCAATATAGCAAACAGAATTTCTGTATAACCTGGACTGAACTTCAACCAGCTTGCTCTCCCCTCTCTCCTCATCTCTCACTGGAAGACAGACTTACTCTAATTTCTGTGTGCTACAGATAATGCTGCAGGTGGACACCACACTGAAAGCACTGCCAGGCAAATCTAGCTACTGCTAACAAATAGTCTTGTACACACAGAGCTAAACAAGAGGGGACATCAAAAGAATTAACACCCATGCAAGAGATCCGTGGGACAGGAAAAAAACAAAACAAAACAAACCAACATTTTCCCACACAACCTCTGTGGTTTTGCTTATTTTTATCTAAAACATTAATGTTAGACCAAGACAAAGAAAATACTTAATTGACCTCAGAATCTAGCACAACTCAAGCCAGCTGACAAACCTCATTGTATCAACAGTGAGCACAGTCTTATCGCCAAGAGATCAACAACCAATGACAAACACAGCATCTATATTTACATATATATATTTGAAGCCTTGTTTCAGAACAGCTAAGTCAGTCTGAGGCTTAAAGTATTTTGACAATATTTCCTATAACAAAATAAGAAAGACAGACACTAGTAGATAACAGGAGGGGTTGCTTCTCTGGACATATTCAAGACCTGCCCAGACAAGGTCCTGTGCAGGCTGTTCTAGGTGACCCTGCTTTGGCAGGGGGGTTGGAGTAGATGACCCACAAGGTCCCTTCCAACCCCTACCATTCTGTGATTCTGTGCTATATCAAGGGTTTTCATCAGACATCAGGTAGATGTTTACATAAGAGAGGCATGCCAGAAAATAAACCTCCCACCAAATAGCTGCTGGATATTTCTCCACTAAATCACTCATCAGCCATGGATGCAACCTTAATTTCTGTAATGTTCTCCATAAAAACAATAGGGAAGGGAACACTGGACAAACTCACAAAAAGACAATACCAAACATCTGGTCCCTACAAATAACACCCAGATTTCAACAGTACAATTAATTTGTCTAAATCTAGTTGGCTGTGTGTAATTGAGAAGTTTAAAACTGAAGGATTCAAATTAAACTACATAATAAACATAGCCCAGCTTTGCTAAACTATGTAATTTAAAATTAGGCCAGCTGAGTAAGTATTTGCAAATGCTATGTACAAAGCAAAACATTTATATTTTTACTCCTACACTAGCACAAGAATTCAACTTTCAGTGTAGGAGATGAAAGCATTCTATCCAACCCAAAAAGTAAAATCTCACCCGCTCCTAGAAGGGCAAACACAGTAGTTGTGGCAACTCTACGCAGCCCTTCTCATCCAAACACACACCTTCATTCACACCAGAGAATTTAAATTTCACTTCCATTATCTATGTGAAAGTAACCATCTCACTTTGACCTTCACACTCAAAAAACTTCTCTTTTTAGAAAATTACTTCCAGACATACAGTGCACACCTAACTTCTAAACTAGAGCAGTAGCTCATTATAGATACATTAGGTGGAGTGAAGAACATTGCTTCTTTCTCACAGGACAACCTCCTCAGGAGACAGAAGGATAAAAAAAGAATTTACAGTAAGTTGAGAATTATAAAAATTCACAAAGAGTGTCAGTTGCAAAGGATATGTTACTACATATTACAACATTCAGTCCTTCTCCCACACCTTCCCTGAAAATATTACTGACTGATCTTGACTTTGCACTCTCTGCAAATCCAGCAAATCCACAAAGTCACAAACAAAACAGACACCTTAATTCTTCCTTCTTAAGGAATTTTTTTTTTTTTTTTTTTACGACAAAGGTGGTGAGCCATTGCCCCACGTTGCCCAGGGAAGCTGTGAATGCCCCATCATTGGAAGTGTTTAAGGTTAGGTTGAACAACCTCATCTAGTGAAAGATGTCCCTGCCCACAGCAAGGGAGTTGTACTAGATGGTCTTCAAAAGATCCCTTCCAACCCAAATCATTCTGCGCTTCTATGAATACAGAAATTCAGGAAACCTCAAAGAAAGCATCTGAAGAGAAACATTCTTCCCTCAGCTCATCCCAAGCTCAGGTCAAACGCATGTTCCACACTCTTCAGATGGGCCTTCTGTCCACATTTCCTACAGTTCTACAACAGGTTTTGTTTGTTTTAAAGAATGCTAGCTGGAAGTAGATTCCCCCTTCAGCTGTTCCTCTGCTTCACATAAATGTTCCCACTGCAAAGGAGGGCTCTCAGTTTTCATTGACCAGTGAAGACCTGAAGACTGGAAACAGGTCTTCATGTCAGCGCTCACCTGCAATCAGGTGGAAGTGGGGTGGGGGAGACCAACTTAAACATTCACATGCTCACTATCAAAGCATTCATATACAATCATATCTTTTTTCCCCCCTACGACAGTGGGTGGTGTCATACTTTCACTAGAAGGCAATTTCATTGTCAATTTGCAAGCTATAATTACCAACTTTCCGCAGCTCAAAAGAAGTATCAAAGCAATGTCCAGCTGCCAGGAGGAGTACTGCATAATTAATTCCCGACTGTAACGTTGGCTCCGACTCAAACGCCTTCTTGAACCTAGAAAAAACAAACATACAAGTTTACTTTCTAAATAATACAATCTAATAGCGACATAATTATACTTCTAGGTAATTTAAGTGCTTATCTTCTGTTTACACAGCAAGAATCCATGGAAGCAAAAATATTTTACTGTTTTCCACACATGTTTTGTGGTTATTTTTAGAAGTACATTATTTATACATCCTCCTCCCATTTCCTTTCCCCTTCACACAACAAGCATAGACCATACTCATCCACCCCAGCAAAGTTATATTATCTTACCAGATTTCCAATTTCCTTTGAGATTTAAAAAAAAAAAAAAAATACTATCAGCTTGTAAGTGACCCATTTCACAGTTATATTTATTAGTAAACTCATTGATTTACTCTCAAATATAGGAATTTTCACTGACTTGAAACCTTAGATTCTATTGTGGACCTGCTACAGTGACATACAAGCATATCGAAACACATAAGCGAGGGATACAAGAAGCCCCTTCACATTTAGCTATGATTTCAGCTACTCCAAATTTTGTTCTTTACTGTCTCATTGACATTGTCCTTATGGATCTGCTCACACAAAAAAGCACTATTCCAGACTATTCTCCTCAAGATGAGGCAAGCGAGCAAGAGGAACAGCAGTGGTACTCGCCTAGCACAAATACTGTCTTAAAAGAAGACCAGGGGCTTCACACAAGCACAGCACACGTTGTCTTCATGCTAGCAATGCCAGTTGCAGTGAAAACAGCAACAGCAGATCTACAGTGCTTTAAACTTGCTCTACAGAATAAAAACATGTATATATACACACCCCACCCCACATACGCTCCCCCGCAGCAAACAAGACTATCCTGTGAGAGATCAGGAGCACAAGAGATTCAGTCAATACAGCTCCATTACAATGAAAGTAATGGAGTTTAAAATTACTTTCAAAAGGATGGGAAAATCCAAGCAAACCAATGGATTACACAAAAAAGTAAAGCAGGTTGTGAGATTAGGACATAACAAAGCATAGAAGAATAATCTATGCAAAAAACTAAGAATTTGTCTTCCAGACCATGCTTAGACATATAAGTAAAGCTAAGACATTTTGATGCTAGCAGGCCAGAAATATGGCTGGTTTTTTTGGTTTTATGTTGTTTGCTGTTTTTCCTGCTCTAATGATTCAGGACTTTGCACCCTTTAACATAAGTTCTGCTTTCCAAAACTGCAAGACAGGCTCCTCTTTAATCTGCTACATATATACTTTTTCTATATTCCAGCTCTGCCCAGCTCCAAGAACAGAGTCATTAGACAAGAGTCTAGCGGTCTAAAAAACAAACAAACAAAAAAGTACAATGAGCAGAGAAAACTCAGTTTCATCTTCTCTTTCATCATCTGCCTTTCCTCTTGCCCTGTGAGGTACAACAAAACAAGGAAGAAAGTACATACAAAACATTTTTGCTCACACAAAAAACGACCACAAAAATACCCCAAGCCCCATAAAAGCCCGACAACAAAACAGGCTGACACTCATCGATTCTAAGCGTGTACAGCCAGAAGAGACCCGTTGGCTGGTTTAATCTGTTTGGAGACATAGCAACTTTGGGAACCGGATTCCCTTTCTTGCCCTAGAGATCTTTCATATTGCAATCCTCATCCAATATCAGGAAAGGAAGAGAAGAAAGATTGACAGAACAATTGAGAGAAAAGAAAAAAACCTTGACAATAAGTGGTTTTGTTCCAGTTCAACAGACTCTGTATTTTCACTTTTTTGTTTTGCCCCCAAACAACTGATGTCTGGCATGACTACCCAAATTTCTCTAGTTCTTGGACAGATACATACAAAGGTTCAAAATTTAAAGGTAAAATAAGCATCTCTTATGCTTATCAACAGGTGGACACATTTGTACTATAAACAGTAATATAGGCAAAGAAGGTGGAGATGAACCTAAGTTTACAAAATTGCTTTTGCTTGCAGAAGCAATTGTCAAAACAGCCCCCAAAAAATCGCTTTCTTAAATATTATCACTGAGGCACCACCAGCGCTGCTGACAGGCTCAGTTTTGGCCACTGGAGCTGGCTGGAAGTGGCTGGTCTGACACAGGGCAGCTCCTGGTCGCTCCTCACAGAGGCTGGTCACCCCTGCAGCCCCCGCCCCAGACCTTGCCATCCATCCCCAGCAGACCAGACAGGATGTCCTGGGAATTTCTGTTCCTGGGTTCTACCTTTCTTTCCAAATTGCTTCCAAATCTCCCTTCCCCACAGCAGATACTCATTTTTCTAGCCATCTTTACATGCTACTGGCAACAACAAATATTAGTATCTTGGACATCTGTAGTTCTATTTACCTCTCCTAAATCATTACTACCAAAAGTGTAATTTTATACTTGGTGCAATCCTGTGCTGATGTTCTTAAACCTGCCTCATGTCTACATAGCCTGGACAGCAAAAATTTATAGACAAAAATAAAAATAAAAATTAACGTGTAATAATTAATTTTGAACAGATGAAAATATTCACAGTTTCTCAAACAACTCACAAATCACATCTGTTGACTGAACTGATTAAATTCAACCGGTGCAGTTGCTGCACTTTTTCATGCCCCAAAAAACCACTGGAGGAACCCACGCAGCATCGTACAAAGGCAGTAAGGTTTAAAAGTCTCCCTGTGAAGTAGAGGCTGGCTTAGCTGATACGATTATTAGAAGATCAAGAAATTCAAAGGTGACATTTAGGAAAATGTTGCAGTGCAGACACTGAAATAGGAAGGCAGCAGCAAAAAGATTTGAACAGACTCGACAGCTTTGTGAAGTCTGATTTACACTGTCAGAATGCAACAAGAAAGTGACAGTTTATAATTAATCTTTCATTTCTTATCTCATATTTATATGAAAGATGTCTTTTATTCTTCTTTTTAGTTGTCAGGAAAGCATACTGCCTGCCTGTGTTGGATTTGAGTGGCAAGGTTCTGGTGGTAGGGAAGCTACAGGGGTGGCTTCTGTGAGAAGCTGCCAGAAGCTTCCCCTGTGTCCGACAGAGCCAATGCAGCTGGCTCCAAGATGGACCAGCTGCTGGCCAAGGCCAAGCTCATCAGCAACAGTGGTAGCGCCTCTGTGATAACATAGGAAGGGAAAACACATCTGGGCAATTGCAGCAGGAGAGAGGAGTGAGACAATGTGAGAGAAACAACTCTGCAGACATCAAGGCCAGTGCAGAAGGAGGGGGAGGAGGTGCTCCAGGCACCGGAGCAGAGATTCCCCTGCAGCCCATGGAGCAGACCATGGTGAGGCAGGCTGACCCATGCAGGCCATGGAGGAGCAGATATCTACCTGCAGGCCGGGGATGACCTCATGCCAGAGCAGGCGGATTCCCGAAGGAGGCTGTGACCCCGTGGAGATCCTGTGCTGGAGCAGTTCATGAAGAACTGCAACCCGCAGGAAGGACCCACCTTGGAGAAATTCATGGAGAACTCTCTCCCATGGGTGGGACCCCATGCTGGAGCAGGGGAAGAGTGTGAGGAGGAAGGAGCAGCAGAGACAATGTGTGGTAAGCTGACCACAACCCCATTCCTCATCCCGCTGCGCTGCTCAGGGGGAGGAGGTAGAGAACTTGGGAGTGAAGTTGAGCCCGGGAAGAAGGGGAGGTGTGGGGAGAAGATGTTTTAAGATTTGGTTTTATTTCTCATTATCCTACTCTGATGTGATTAGTGATAAATTAAAATAATTTGCCCAAGCTGAGTCTGTTTTGCCTGTGATGGTAATTGGCGAGTGATCTGTCCCTGTCCTTATCTTGACTCACGAGCCTTTTGTCATATTTTTTCTCCCCTGTCCAGTTGAGGAGTGGGGACTGACAGAGCAGCTTTTGTGGGCACCTGGCAACCAGCCTAGCTAAACCACAACACTGCCTATTTCCTTTTTTTTTTTTCCTGAATAGGCCAGAGTACCTTGACATCATCAGTTGCTGCAAAAACAATGCTTTGGTTCTGCTGCCAAATTCTCATTATCTTACACAATTTATAGAATTATAGAATGATTTGGGTTGGAAGTGATCTTATAGATGTCCTAGTTCCAGCCCCCCTGCCACAGGCAGAGACATCTTCCACTAGACCAGGCTGCTCAAAGCCCCATCCAAACTGGCCTTGAACACTTTCCAGGAAGCAGCATGCACAGCTTCTCTAGGCAACCTCTTCCAGCGCCTCACCACCCTCATCATAAAGAATTTCTCCCTTATACCACATCTAAACCTACCCTCTTTTAGTTTAAAGCCATTACTCCTTGTCCTATCACTAAATGCCCTTGCGAAAAGTCCCTCTCCTGCTTTCTTGCAGGCCCCCTTCAGGTAGTAGAAGGCTGCTGTAAAGTCTCCCTGGAGCCTTCTCTTCTCCAGGCTGAACAGCCCCAATGCTCTCACTATACTTTTCCTACATCCTCATTTCTCTAAGGCCGAGGTAACAACCTTCATCTCAACATAAAGTAACACTGTCATGGAGGCAATGTTCCTGCACACTCCTTCCCCCGTTGTGGCTTGCTGTAGCACTAGAGTAGGTCTGCTCCTTCCCAAGAGCCTTCCACTGAGTTACGAGTCAACCCTTCAGCCACGTCAAGCCTACCATATGACTACACTGGAATTCAAATCAATATCCAGCATAAAGTACAAAGCAAAAGCAACTGGCCTATCCAGTACAGCTTCCATCCAGACCCCAGCTTGACTCGACAGAGATTGCCTTGTTTTGTGGCAGCGGGCACGGGGAGCAGTCTGCACTAGGCAGAGACTTCAGGGATTCTTCAGGGGCCGGCCGGTCAGCATCCCACCCTGCCACAGGAGCTGCCAGCCTGGTGCCCTTGCCCAACCTGGTACGCCTAATTGCAATCGCTTCCCCTTCTCAAATGTGTGAATGTCATGATTGCTAAGACACATCTATTAAAAGTGTGTTAAAACGGCTACATAAAATATCCTAGAAGTAACTACCACGTAATCATTCTTACTTCAGTTGTGTTTGAAAAATCTCAAAGTTTATCTGTTCATAAGGCACTATGAATGAGGAAAAAGCAAGATGTACAAAAGCAAAAGTAATTTCTATTTATTCTGCTTAGCCTGTGGTAATGCCTAGTATTTGTATACAGGACTACAGTTTTCTTTTCATATTAGTTCATTACATTAGTAAATTTTTTTTTTTTATACAGAATTTTGAAAGTTTGTTATGGGCTGTTCCTTAGAGGAAATAAGATTTTTCTTTAATCCAAAAATTATGAAGGGAATATGACGACAATATGCTGCATTCCTGTTATTTCAACATCTTTAAAAAACCCAGTAAACATTGCAAAACTGTGAAGCATGACCAGCAGTTACAAACTGTACTTGTAATTCTAGGGCCATAAACAGTAAACAATTCCATCTTATCTTTTACTGAAGACAGTTCTAATCTGAAGTTTACTGAAAACAAGTGATAAACGAAGAAGGAAGAAAGCAGCTTCCCATTCTAAGCAATTATTTCAATGGGCAGCTGATGAGCACGAGACCAGAACTATGATCTGATGGTGCAGGATACAGAAACACAGATCATCTGTATCTTCATCTGAATCACAGTGGAGAAAAGCAGCTCATCTTGACAAAAGTCCAGCACGGCATCCAGTGCCTCCATTTCAAGTATGTCACTACTGGGAATTAAAAGCCTTACAGATAAAATGAGACAAACCCCAATTTTTTAACCTATTCCACATAACAGTTAGCATTTTAGTGCATTTCAAAAGCAGTAAAAACCATGATATTTGCCTCAAGTTAACACAAGGATTTGTCTAGTCTATTGTACACTTCTCTATTGATGGTACTGCAGTCCACCATAATATACATATATTATATGGTAATGATGGGATGATAAAACTTTTGCCAGCGTGAGTTTAGAATGATTATATTGCTTGTGAGCATGGAAGCCGAAAAGAGACAGAATGGTACATCCTAAGCATCAGTGCAGAGTTAAAACCTCAGCACCTTCAAGCCTAGCTAGCTAACATCTTTCAGAGTGCAGATATGCCAATTGATTCACAGCTGATTAGTGTCTGGCCCAGATTCCTAAGAATAATCTAGTAAACAGGAGACTTCACATTTGTGAGAAAGGAGGAAAACACACTCTGATGAGAGCTGCCTGAACATTCAGGTCTGAGGCACTTAAAGAACTGTGCGGAACCAGATCTGTGAACAATGTAACTCTCTCATTCTTAACAGATAAACAAAGATGATTAGAAGATTCAGTGTATCCCTTAAGGATGACAAATATTTGGAAAGGAAAACAGTTGAAATACCTTCTTGCTTAAGAAGTATCCTCCCAAAGCTAACAAAAGGACATAGACCAGGAAACCAGTACTCACCAGAACGTCCCTTTGTCCCTGCTTTCTGTATCTATGAACCCAGATTCCAAAAACATGTCCTTGTAAATCCGACCAACCAGGCAGTACATATCTGAAGCTACTTGATCTTCCTGTTCTACCAGGGGAATCATAATTTCTAGAGCTTTCTGTCTGTCTCCAGGCAGATTTCGCCTATCAAAAAAGAAAAATAAAGTTAGCAAGAAACACTTTTTCATGACCATTTCTGAATATACATGTAAGACCTCATCCATGTAAAATGTGCTTCTGTACATAGATACTATGTATACACACTTTCTTTCTTTTTAAATTATGGGAGACTTTTTGAACTGCTTTATGAAAGCACCCAAACATGTTTTCTCTCACTCTCTCATTAAGTATTAGCTAGAGCCAAGCACTGACAACACCAAGAGCAGCAGCCTCAAGAGCAATTCTTAGAAAGATCATGTGTTACTTTCTTACAAAATAGAAAGATATGAACCTAGGTTTCATATCTAGTATTTCCTTCACAGCAATTCATGCTTTAAAGGAAAAAAACGGTTCCTTCTTGTGTTTGTGATTTTTTTAATATACATTTTGAATCTGAAGCAAACAAATCAAAAAGCACAGACTACACTGAATTCCCATGATAGGGAAGGTTAGGAAGTGAAGCCAATAAGGTAATATTAACAAGAGTACTTCAGACAAATAAATCACATAATTGCAAGCATTAGACACTTCCTGGTGACTCACAGTTTGGATACGTACATCATTCAGTACCAAGAGTTTAGAATTTTTTACATATTTGTGTACTGAGCAAGCGATTCCTTTCTCAGCAAAAAATATTCTTTGGTGGTTTGGGGAGAGTAATATATTCTTTTGGAGAAATTATTTGCAGTGTTTGAGTAGCTATAATTTGAATTTGGGGGAATATATAAAGTGTTTTTGCATCTGTCTTGCAAGCTTTGCATTGAAGAAGCTGCCTTGAAAGAAAAACAAAAACAACATCAAAAGCCACAGCCATCTTAAAGCAGATACTACTTGATCAGAGGTTCAGTAATGGGTTTTTTTCTTTCCTCTACAAGAACATACCGAAGTTATGATGCATCTGCACCTGCAGTGTCAATGTCAAACCTGAGAGACCAAAGCATGTGTACTCTAAGTGGTACCAGAGTTCCTGAGTTCATGTATGCAGCTCCAGAAGGAAGTTATGCGGAAGAGAAGGTTTAAATCAAGCAGAATGGATAACAGAGAAAGAATGAGTACTTACATCATAACAAAAATAATTAGGAAAATGGAGTAAATGCACTTGTTTGAGCAGACAAGTATGAACTGCTTTCCTGAGCAAAAAACCCAAATGGACTGTGCAAGTCTGTGCTGGGCCAACCTCTATTGATGCCTCAAGCCTGATGAGAAAGGTAAATGAAACCCAGCGCCCTCTCTTCCCAACCTTCCGACTGGTCAAATCCTAACAAATTAAGAGAAGTCCCCTCAGAACAGAGAGCTGTACTAGGCCTGCCAAGTACTTCTAGAGTGGCACAGCAAGGCTACTGTACTGCTTTGAGATGGACAAGTGCTCCCAGTCCCAGGCCCAAGGGAGAGAAATGAAGTGCTCCTGGCTGAGCAAGGAACAGTCCCCTTCAGGTCTGTGTTATTTCAGTTTCCCTGCCAATCAGTCCCTTGCCCAGTTGTTCAAGGTTTGCTTCCTTTTGTTTTCTCATATTGACCACTCCATTAAAGCAACAAGGTTAAGCCTGTAGCTTCTTTATGTTTTTTGTCCAACTTTCATTATACAAGGGCAATTTTCAGAATGGAGTTTCATGTGGATAACTCTTCCACATACTTTATCAACTATCACTAACACAGATGGAACCAATAGCTAAGCTAAACTTTATGAGAACAAAACCAAACCAATAAGGCACAAGTGTTTTATAATATGAGCCATTTACACTTTGCTGGTCTCCAGAGACAGAGGTCCCTGCTTTCCTTGCTGTTTCCTCTTCCACCATCAATGCCCTCACACACTTCCTTGATTTAGGTCAGACTAATCCTGGCTAACTGAGCCGCTCCATCCTTCCGTACTAGTGACCCGGATTAGATGCAAGAGGGACAGCTTCTTCCACAGCAAACATTCAGATGTGCAGTGTATTCCAGACTGCGCCTTAGTTCAGAAAACATCCCCTATATTCCCAGTAAGGAGAAAGCTACAATTAGCCCAAGCAGCTCCTTGTTGGCATACATCAAAGCACAAACATTTTCACGGGTATCATGGGTTCCAGTTGAATGTACGATCTAGAGAAGGGAGGGAGAGGAAAACTCAGACATGACCTCCTTTGGAGGTACTGGGTAGACCTTTTTTATGGTAGATACCCTCAAAGACTACATCTTACAGTCACACCTATAAAAACAGACCTTTCAGTCTGCAAGAAGTCCCAATAGAACAATGAAGTATAAGGATCTGCCTGAAAAGATCATACTGCAGTTTTGCAGGTTTTTTAGTGGCCCAGTGAACCAGTCAAGTCCTGTTTTCAAGGGTGAAATTGTTTTAAAATAAATGGTGACCTTGAGGTCTAAATAACTTGTTGAAACTCCAAGGTACACCTAGTGATCTTTGTAAAGGCTATGTAGAAGCGGCAGACACGTGTTGGATTGTTTAATCTGCAAAGCTCCACATATTTATGGCAAAGCAGGAACAAAAAGGGCACAATATTTATACCTTCATATAGCTGGTATAAAGGAACAAGAAAGGATCTGGACATTTTATTCAGACAAAACAATGTCAGATAGCAGGTTTTTATTTTCGTTTTTTGTTTCAAAAACAGGTTTATTTTTTCAGCTAATCATTTGTGACATATTTTGACATCACTTTGACATGATACACAGTTTTGAGCCTCCTCAGCGAACCCGAATTACAATATTCAATTCTGCGAGAAGCAGAAAGATCTGTAGATTACTTCTGCATTTCAGAATTTCATTGACTGTTGACACCTGGTCTACTCCTCTAAACATCAAAAAACGTTCATTGTGATAACAGCAAGGGAGCAGAAAACCTCTGTAATTTCCTCTGAAAGACTCCCCTTTTAGTGCCTTGCCCAACTGCCGGTATCCTAGGAAAAAAAATCTAAGCTTGGCTCTCGTTCTACCCAAGAAAGTAGCATGTGTTGCTCCATGTGGCACATTTTGTGCATGTTATCAGAGAACATGAAAATTACTTTATTATTATAACATAACAAAATCTTCTGATGGACATTTGATGAAAGTTCTTCTCCTGTCTCCTGACACTACCAGAAGTCAGACTTGAACGAGATGATGTCTAAGTTAGCACAAAGGCTGCAGCACTGCTGCTCATGCATCAATGTTAAAAGTGTATTTTACAGAGGCAAAATAATGCTAGGTATTTCTTTGCTCCGATTTAGGTACTGAAATGAACAAGTGATGCAAACCCATGGAAAGGCAAATCAGACACTCACGCTAAAGGAAAAGGAATGGAATTTGACAGTATGAGAAAAAAAGAAAGCTTAAGATTCATCACAAAGCTCAGTCCTCAAAGTCGCCTCGGTGAAAACACTAGACCTGCGTATGAGGATTCCAGTAGGGAACTTCACACAGGCTTGGTGATCCTGGGTGAAGTTTGCAGTTCTGATATACTGTTCAATAGCGGAAGGAAGGGTAGGTTCTTACCTGTTCAGCGCAAACGCATAATGAAACCTCACATGGTGGTGGGAAGCCAAGTCAAAAGTAGGCAGTTTTTCTAAAGTTTTCACCAGTTTCACAATGGAATCGTAATCCTTTCAAAAGAAGGGAATAATGAAGTTTTAAGTGGCTGTACTGAGGTATGCCTATAAAAACTCATCTGTGAACTAACCACTTCTTGTTTCATGCTAAGAAGTATTTTCAGTTCATTGTAAGTTTTATAGATTTCAGTTTCTTCAGTCTCAAACTGTAAACAGAAATGTGAATATGAAGAGTATTTAGCAGGGAAATACAATTTGGTGTGTACTGTACTGCTTCAACATACTAAAATTTCCACAGGTCCACATCTATTTAATGACTAAAGTCAGCTTCAGGGGCTAAACACACATCAGAGTTCATATTATACAGACATTACAATGCTAACTGCATCTGAATTAAGGCATTCCAAAACTGTGAAGTAGGCATGAGCCACAAAAAAAATTAAAAGAATCCTTCAATACCACAATTTTCAAAGGGGCTTACTCACTGACACATTTAGAAAAACAAACAAAACCAAAATCAAACCACTTCAAAACGTTTAAGGAGCAACAGTTGAAATTATGTACAACAAAGCAAGCAATTACTAGTACCATTCCAGAAGCCGAAATGCGTATGAGCAGGTTATGTTTCCACGAGAAATGTCACAAGCCTGGTGACAAAGAACACACAGATAACAACAGCGGAATGCTACGACAGCCTTTAAGTAGGACACAGTATGGGCTGTTCATCACACAGTAATGCTGAGACAGAGAAGAATTTTTATATGTTGTGTACTTTTTAGGTCCTGTTATAAAATAACAACACTTTTTTGCTATGTAAAGGCAAACGATAAACAGTGGAAGTACAAAATGAAGTAAAAAGCATCAGTGAAGATACTGTAAAAGACTGTTACTAGTGTGCATCATTCATACGGTTAGTTAGTAAATGTGTGCAAAATACACTAGAAATTTCACTAAGAACGTAATTTAATTTACTATGTTTTAGATGACCTTAGAGCATAGGATTCATACCTGGATGTCTCTGTAGGACAGCAGCAAGTTTATCACAATGTCAGCAGACAAGACTTCAACATTGTCCACCCTCTGTCGAATCCTTGCCAGCTCTGCCGCAAGCTCTTTGCCCGTGTAGAGGGTTCGGGCCTTCCTGATGTCGTTCAGAATGGATTCCCGGAAATACTGGCTGGAGAGGAACAACTTCACGTTAGCAACTTGGGACAGGTCCCTCGCATTTGTTTTTCCGGCCCTGCAGCTCTCCCACAATGTATACACAGAATGTTTATTAATGGAGCGGTGTCAATGGAGAGATGTAGTCAAGTTAAATTATTCATTATCACTTTGTCTCAACAGAAGGCAGAACACTGCATCACCCTGAAGCAAGAGTCTGACATTCACATTACCAGCAGGAATATCTGAATTTTATACAAGGGCACAAAAAGACAACTCACCTTGAACTGGCCTGTGCCACCTTCAAGAGCTGAATAAATCGATCCACCAGAGGTAAGCATATAGGCCCCAGCAGCGACTCAAAACTTGGCTGCATCAGTTCTGTTAGTCCCTTCATAAAACTGCTATCACAGCAGTACACCTTGTTATGTGGAGTTATCATATAAGGAACAAATATGTAGTTACCAGTGCACATCTGTAGGGAAACAAGGTGCAATATTTAGGGCAGTTATGGTCTGACAAGCCTAAACATAGAACAACTGCATACACTACCTGCAGAATTTCAGCTGTTATAGTTAAAGGGAGATCTGCTGCTTACTTCAGCAAAACCAAGATTTTACCTATGAAGCCAAGAATTACACAAATTCAATTTTCATTCTTTCATATTTCTGAACTGCCTCCTGTAAGATGAGTCTTTTTAGAATCATCACGTTGGCCTTAAAATAGTCAGTACATCAGCTCAATAGCTCAACAATTCTGAGGGCACGCCCTAGTTTCTCCGAAGCGACAGGCGGACCCAAGCGAAGCCAAGGTATGCTCTTTTCAAGGTGACTGGTGTTCAGAAGAGAGCAAGCACTCTGCAATTTAGTATAGTTAGGCTCACAGACCTTCAAAACAATAACACAAGCTAGTTGCCTCACAACAGGAAAACTGCAGAGAAAACTAATCCTCATATGAGCTGCAAAATAACTCAAATCGTTTAGCGTAACAAAGACAAATTAAATTCCCTGCTATGTAGCAAACCTTCCTGGCCAGTGGGACTTAAAACCATACATATTTCAGAATAATCACTTAGGGAATGTCTCATCAGGGCCAAACTGTATTGATTTCTATATATCAATGTATGACAGATACTTTGCCAAAAAAAAAAAAAAATCATTTAGGTTTATCTTCCAGGAAAGAGGGAGGCAAAATGTGTGGTGCACATAGAAAGCTTGCTGAATATTTGTGGTTCTTAACTATGAGACAACACACCATCAAAATCTGGAGGAGTTCTGCCACTTGGCTTTCAAAGCTCAGACTCCACTATTGAAGTGGCCAGCAGCCCAACAAGAAAAGCCTTAAGGAAGCAATTCTTGAGACCCTTCATTTTGGTACCACCCTTAAATTGCTTCCAAGGTTAATTACTTTGTGGTCAGCTGCTTCTGCTCTTCCAGAAGTCAATACAGCAATGAGGACATCGCTTCAGAGACTCCTCTGGCAAACTGAGCTCCATGCATCGCAACAACAGTGACTGAGTAATTTTCAAATGCACAATACCAGCTGCGTGCTCAAAACATGCATTTTAACATGCATTATTTGATTTTAAAAACATGGAAGGATTGAGGTACTCTAGTTTGTATAAATTTATGTGTACACATATGTCAGTAAACATATGTTACATATGTTTGTGTAGAGATCAGAGACTGGCTATGAAGAGGGCAGGAATTGCTCTTTTTTTTTAATTACACCTATTAATGTTATGAAAACATAAGACTCTGCTATAAAGGCAATTCCATCCCCACTTCTGAGGGCTATAGCCAAACTCTGTAAAATTTAAAGTTAATCAATACAGGCATTTACAGGAGGCCCCCTGAGCTCAGCTAACCCAGAACTTGATTGGACATTACTGAACACACAGACTTGCACAAGGATGGATTTAGTCTTCCTCCCCCAACAACCACAAACTATTACAGCTGAATAGCTAGGACACATTTTACTGTGCAGGAGGGTAGCAATTCCAAAGGAAACTTGAGAACTGGCAAGCGTATGACAATGTTTTTAACAAGCAACTGAGGAATGCGATGCTAGAACGCAAACTGCTCACATTTACGATGGAGAACTGAATGGACACATCTGCTCAAGAATACGCTAGCATGTAAGGCGATGACACACTTTCAAGGGTGAGTGGACGAACCTTTGACCCTGCTAAAACCTAATAAACCCCACAATCAAAAGTAGAGAAGAAATTATGAGTTTGTTGGAACTGGTTTCAGCAATTACAGGACAAGGGTAGGCAGTGACTGGCACAGGAGGCACTATTAAACATAGGCAGACTATTCTCCAACTTTCCTCTTTTAAATAAAAAAGTTTGAGAAAAGTCAGACCCAAGAGAAAGACTGAAGTAGCTACAGATATCCTGGGGCAAACATTCTACTTCCTAATGTTTATTCAGTGCATTAAAAATAAGTTCAAGACTGGCTGCAGGAAGGCCTTCTCAGATCTCTGGCACATTGTTTCCACAGTTCAGGTCTGAAATAAAAATCAACTCTGAAAATGGATGTTTCCAGCTTTTGAAATCCACAGAACCTGAAGGTTATCCCAGCGTAATGATCAGGCCACCTACAGAGACAGTACTGGAGTCTTCACAGATCATCCTACAGGCAGGAAAAAACTACTCTTTCTTCAGAGACCAAGTGCTTGAGTCTGTTACTGCTCTGTTACTGAGGCAAGAGCTCTTATGAACTGATGCCGAGCACACCTTCTGTAGGAATCGGGTATCTATTTCAGCGCAACAAGAGAACCAGCAAAAATTAGTTTACATGCATTTTTCCTGTTACCTGAGCGGAAAAAAAAAAAAGCTGGTTGTATTCTAGAGCCTGCTATAGAAGACTCGCAGACCCAGCAGCCTTTGGAAGCAGTGGACAAGAAAGAACTTAACAGTAAAAGGCAGGAGAAACCACTACGTGGGAAGAAAACAGAAGAAAAAATCAGTTCGCAGTTGTTCAGAGGGCCCCCAGGGTTCTCAGGGAATTCTCAAGGCAGAACCTCACCTTGATCCTCAGTGGCAAGCAGTGCGGGAACACAGTGGCCTTGCCCTCAGCCAGGGCATGCATTTTGCTTGTTCAGTTAACCTAGATAGGCAGTTACGTTTTGTGGGGAGCCCTGCACCTCTGACACCTCTCAAATTTGGCAGAAATTCATCAGACAGACAAAACAGACAGACACAAAAAGAGGGTGGATGATGAAAAAACAGTACAAGCTCTTAAGTTTCATTTCCTTAGGAAATAGGCTTTAAAAAAAAACAAAAAAACACAACAACAAAAAAAAAACCCAAACAGAAAAAACCCACATGCAGTGAAGTTAAGAAATACAAGAAATATTGACCTAAATTTCACTTTCCTAGCTAAGGAGTACACCAGATATTTAACAGCTGAACCTGAGAAAGGCAGACATGTATTAGGTCTGGTAACAAAAGAAAAAAAAAAGTTATATGTTATTTACTAAAGGTGGTGGTGGAAGAAGATAACAGCAGCAGCAAGACTGCTCTTGTATAATACAGTCTACAGTCTCCCACTACGGAGAAACATATTTTGTCACCATCACAAATTTTGACTACACAGAGCCCAACCCTGACTGCATTTGGGCAACGACTGGGACAGGAGCTCGAGAGCACCAGGCTGTGGGGGCAGCAGCCGAGGAGCTGCTCCACAGTCAGACAGTACTAAACCTCCCTCCCCAAAGCAGAGTGCATGACTTGCTTCTTTCCTCACTCCCAGGCTATGCAACCTCCATCTCAGCCGCTTTTACTTCCCTTCTCACCTCACTCTGTCAAAATATAAGCTACACTAACTTGGGTCAGAAGGGATCAGGTGCTCCTTGGCACACTGACTGCCTATCTGCTCACACATTGCTTTGCATTTTGATTTAGTGCATGCTATTCCACTTCAACATTTAAGTATATTCCACTTATTCTAATAAAATCAGTCCTGTAACACTCCATCCCAACTCTGATCTCATAAGCTCTGATATTCTTTCCTACCCCTAATTAACTTCACTCTAGATTCTAAGTTTGCTGAGCACCCAAGACAAAATTGTTGTTTTCCTTTGACCTATTCTTCTGACTCACCATACCATGTACAATCAAAGTAAGAGAATCAAGCTATTCAAGAAAAATGGACAATTTTTGAAGGACTAACACCTTAAATCCAATTGCCATATTCTCAGCTACATCAACACCCTTTAAAAAATGTGAGTCACATAAAGGGTCTTCAAAAGTGGGTGGGAATAGACCCCTCTGATCAAAAACAGGTGCTAGAAGTTTCATTTTCCAACCATCTTTCTTTACAAATCCCTCATTATTTAAGGTTCAAAAGCTCATATTACACTAATGAAAGTTACAAAGTGATTGCAGGTCACCTGAGCTGTAAACTGAAAGGCACTACTGAAAACATCAGGGGCTGGGAGAGGCCGCCAGTGTGCACACAGATAGTTGCTATGGTTCAGCCAAATGCACAAGAACTCAGGGCATTTGATAAGGTAAACTTGGCCTGAGCCCTCAGCTCAGCTGAACTAGTTATATCTAGGAGATACAAACATATGGATCTCTGAAGGCTTTGAGCTGACACACTCGGTATTTGGCAACATCAGGCCACCTTCTGAAAGGCTGCCTGGGTCATAGCCCATTTCACCAAATCAGTCAGACCAATCAGCAGACAGAAGCACCGGCTGGAGCCAGCTACACATGCAGAAACACTTACCACAAAGCGATGAAATCTGCAACTCCTTTTTGCAAATGTTTTAAATGGTTTATACTTTTATAATGTCCCTTTCTACTTACCGTGCAAGATTAAACAATTCCTGAGCATGTGTAATTCCACTTTAAATACAGACATAAGACAGTCTTAATAGCTCTACAGTTACAGAATTTAAGATCACGGTGCTTCTAGTTAGACCTACCGGTCAGTGGAACACTAAGCACTTCTTTCTCGTTTGATATAGCAACTATTTGTATTTAAGAGATAATAAAAATGCACAGCATATGGTTATATTTTAATGACCACTAAAATAACATAAATCAGCCCTTCTTTCAATATCCCTTTCTGGTACAGAGCTGTTGGTTGTGAAAGGGGCAGCCTTTTGGAAATTCAATTTGGAGACCATGTCTTGTTTAGAAAGAACATCATGCAACAAGGTAGACACTGTTCTTTCTCTCATAAATACACCTGACACAGTACAGATGATTTTTCTCTGAAAGTTGTACAGATAAAGACGACATACTGCTGTGCAAATAAGCGTTTTAAGTTCTGCCCAATTGATTCTCAGATCTGGAATTTTACTTCAAAAAGAGTGAGAAAAATCTACTAAATCCCACAGAACCAACAGTGCGCAGTCCTCTTGATGCCCTCAGGCTGTTATTAACACTGCTCTGCTGGAATTTTTTAATAGTCAAATATCTACAAGCAGAAGAAAGCTGTCCTCAAATACAAGAGGTGTCAAAGAAAACAAAAATCCCCCCCAAACAAAACCATGATGCTTTAGTCATGCATGGGAGAATCCCCCAGAATCTCATCTACTTGCCTAAGCTTCAGGTCAGCATCCAATGTAACTTTTTTTTTAATAAATAAAATTAGCTGAGGTAATAAAAATAGCGAGTATCTCTCACGGTAGGAACCGTTCTTCCTGCTGACTCTCCTCTAATTAAAATCAGCTTTTTCGTAGTTCTTTCAAGAAATATCTGCTCTTATTTCAATTCTTCTGATGAGAGTTATCTTAAAGGCAACTTTCTGACTGCACATGGTGTTGCATGTAGCAGATGGCAAAATCCTAAACCAAGTTATTAAATCTATTCCCGCCATCCCCCAAACACACAGCAAATTAACATGTGCCGATGCTTTAATGAATACAGATTTGGTATGGGTTCACTTGAAATCCCACTCACATAAATGACAGCCTTGCTATTGATTTGAAAAGGAACACAAGCAAACCTCACACCTCAAATGAGCTGAAGCACAGAGACTGAGTCTACTCTTTTAAACACTTCACGTTTTCTTCGGGAATATATTCTTTCTTTATATGCCCAGCAATAACGTTCTATTGCAACCATGCCACATCCTAAATGCTTGTTAAAAACTAGTATACACTGTATGTGGTCATACTCACACAGGAAAAAAGTTCTAACTTTTTCCAAGGAAAGTATGTGTCTAATATTTTAGTCAAAGAATTCAAAAAGTGAAAGAACAAGCAAGAGACAGTGATGTACCATAAGGAACAATAAATACCACCGTTATGATCAATGAAATATTTACTGAAGGTTACCACACAGCATTTTTACATACCTAGATACCAAAAATCAAACTGCTCCCAAATCATTTTGTCAGCTGGGTCAGGAGTATTAAAAACATTTCCCCTTATTTCCACAGTGAAAGAGACCAATAGCTAAAGACATCCTACGGCATCTACAGCGTTGCAGCAGTGCCTACATGGAGACTCCACGCTCGCAGACGCCTCTGGCACGCCTCACCCCAGGTCACTCACTCTCCCGTTGAAGGGGCACTACACCAAACGGCCTCCCAAGCTACACCTCGAACAGGAGGCGGGTAGGAAGGGCTATGGAAAACCAGTAGAAATCACAGTCTCTGATCCCACTGTTCAGCCGCTGTCGCCCGCGAGCCAGGTGCCCCGCAGAGGGGCTGCAGCTGCCCCCCCATCGCCCATCGGACCAGCCCCACAGCCGCACCGTGGGCCCACAGCCCGGCAGCTCCCAAGGCTGCCCGTCACCCCAGCCCGGTCCGAGCCAGCAGCTGCACCTGAAAGGCCAGTGCTGTGTCGAAGTGTGACTTAATGCAATTGGCTGCAAACCATACGCGTAATGTGTGCACATTAAACTTCCTCAGATTCAGCAAGTAGTAAAATTAAAAAAAAAAAAAAAGAATAAATGGCCATTTGGAACCTGACCTGCAGCTTTTCTCTGAAGTTGATAAGATTCAAACCAGAGAGAACTATGATGAAATAAAAAATGGTGAGCTAAAGCAAGCAAAGTACAGCCATGTGCTGTAACCTTTATACTAACATCTCCTTGTGACTGAAACTCTTTACTGGTAGTTTCTAAAATGCCTCTGCTGCTTGGTTGACCTCAAAAATCAGATAACAGGAAAAACTAAACTTAAGCTTTATTTTATATCAAAATAACTGCCTCTTGTTGAAGTAGCACTCCATGTAAAAATGTATGGTTTTGATATTACTGCAACATTTGGAAAAGGTCCAACTAAATAGCTATAAAACCACATATAACAGGAAATGAGCCTATGTTATCTTGCACTGCTCTGCCCTGGCAGGCTCCAGGCAGCTTATCCTAGCTGTGCAACATCGTATTGACTATTATTAGGAAGCACAAAAAATCCAGTCAGAACAAAGAACAAAGCAGTTGGTAATGGATTTTTTTTTTTCTCTCTCCACTAGTTTTAGGGATACAAGGTTCAGGAAAAGCAAACAGAAGGCATTTCAGTTAGATATATATATATAGATACACACACGCACGCACTTGTTTTGCAGCCTTTTTAATCCCCTGGTGCCAGGGTTATCATTGTCCTGTTACAGCCCGATGTCTGCGTGCTATTAAAAAACATGTTCTAGAACAGCAGGACTAAACTCCTGGTTTACTCATGTACAAATTTCCTTTTTTCATATTTGAAACCTCACATTATCATTCATATGACTATTTTTAGTAAGGGTGGGCATCAGTCACAGCCTCTCAAGAACAGCACCTTTGTCATACCCATTAATCCAAGAGTCTTAACGATTTATAAAGAAACACAATTTTCATGAAGCAGGAATTATAAAGTTGGGCACACACCAACATTGTGAAAGTCTACTTCCAGGTAATTTGGCTGACATCATGCCAAAAAAGGAGGAAAAAGTAGGGTGGGGGGAATAATCAGTTGCAGAGTTACAAAGCCAGTTTCACCGACTTCCCTGTTCTAAGCTCTGGGAAAATACTTCCTGCCAGAAAAGATGTTATGTGGGTGTGCTCGAAAATATCTGTGACTCTCAAGGAACACATTTGTTTTGTGGCATGCACTGAAACATTTCTAAAAGTGATAAATGACAGTTTCACCGCCACCTATCCAAGTTTAAATGGAAAACAGAACAATCCTTTCTCAAACAGATGAGGGCCAAGTTACCATACCTCTCCTTGAGCTTCAGAGACTGTCATTTAAAAATAGGACAAGATGACATGTCCCCTTTATTCTACTGCACCAGCCATCTCCCGCTGGTTTCCTGCTAAGAGAGCTCTTCCCCCCACCCTCCCAGAGACACTACATTAGTCACACATCATTTTCCCTAGATCCTGGGCCACCACAGCAAAAATACAGAATGCAATACATCCATTTAAAAGAAAGGCCTTACTGTTCTCTCTCAATTTATGTAGGGGTCTAACTGATCATTTACCCCACTTTCATTAGAGAAAGGCAAGAGATTTTTGGTCTAGCATGTCATTCATAGTATTCTGTCTCTGAAGAGCACTTTTTCATTAAGACTGATACAGAAAGTCTACATGGAGCCCTCTGCTGCCTTTTTTTTAAATATACATATAATTCAAAATGCAGCATTAGGGCCAAAGCTTGCACTGGTGTCGAAGCCATCTTTAGAAACTTTTATCAGCTATACTAGATAACTGCACCTTTTTCAAAAAATCATGTTTCATACTGGCAAAAGTCAGTGCTTAATCCACAAATTGCACTGTGAAATAAAAAAAGTAAAACCAGGAATACTGCAGCTTTTATGGCAGTTTTAACACTGTGGGAAATAAAACTGCACAGATTTCTAAAGTTACATACTCCATACGCCCCTTAGAAAAGTTTCTTCAAATACACATAAATGTACAGCACACACATGGCACCTCAGGGTATCTACGCACCACTGACTAACTGCTATAAAATGCTATCTTAGCATATATGGCTACCGGTAAGTCCTGCAGTGAAGCCAAGAACCACTCAACGTGCCAGATACGTATTCTGACATGACTGGCCCTGCTGCTCCAGAGCAAACCACGCTGAGAAAGCAGTACTCTAGCAGTCACACGTCGGCTTCCTTTGGACCTGGGAGTGAAGAAGGGAAGGGGAGGATTTGCAAGGCCAACCTCAGAAACCAGAGGGATGCCAGGGTGCAGAAACCTACAGATTAATGACTGGCAGTCCCAGACAGACTACCGGAATCTGCACTGCTCTAGGAGTAACAGGTTCCAGGACACAACTTCCGGAAATACATACACACACACTCTCTCTTTATAAATATATATATTTTCATAGCTGTAGCCATGGGTTTCTAAAATGAGCATAAGTTTCCAAACAACTCTCCCCTTCAATAAAGTATTTTTAAAAACACTAAAGAACACCGTACAGAAAAAGGCAATGGAAAAAACAAAATGACAGATGTAAACGTTATGTGAAAAAACATGACAGAGAAGTAAAGGCAGCAAGGAAAATACCACTGATAGACAGAGGCAAGGTAAGAAGTGAGCCTGGTACCTAGCAACAAAGTGATATACATAGTTTTGCTGCTAGGATTTCCAGAATTCTGCATCTAACTCTGTAAAATACAGTAAGAGTGTTAAACGATTCAAGTGGAAAACATAAGATAAACAACATTAAATGGAACAGAAGTTTGGAATGCCTAGAATTCAACTGGCACCCAGAAATCATACTTACATTATTCTTCTGGCAAATAATTTCCTGGAATAAAAAAGAAGAAAAAAAATAATGTTGATAGCACTGAACAGCTACTAAGAAAGATATCTGACCCATACGACTTGCTAATATTAATGTTTACAGAAACAAGACAGGGAAAGGCTGGTTGGTAGATGTTTTCTATGCCTGTCAAACCAATGTAAATCAAATATTGTCTCAGGAGAGACAAAACGACTACAGAACAAAGTAGATACATACATCCTATTTATATATACAGGAGTATATGTGGTATGTGCCTTGTATATACATATGCAAACATGTACCTACCCCTCCCTATATAAATTTTTCTAGAAGTATGCTGTCCAAGGGTTGACTATTAATATACATGCACTCATATTTGAGAAGTTAAATATAGTAACACTTTGCTGCCAGTAGAAGAAACTGTGAAGAATAGTAAAAGCAGTATTTCTAGGAGGTTTTAAAATATTCCAAAACTAGTTCAAATTCATGTTGCCCTAATAGGTTTAATGCAAAGAATGTTATCTCCACATTTTAAATGTACAGTTTCAGAGAACAAGAAGCCCGAGCACATACGGATGGAAAGGGCCGGTTCTTGCACTCTAAACTGGGTGTACAACCCAAGTGCGAACCACTTGCAGACAGTGACCTTGCTTTCAGGAAAGTTTGTCAGCAAGTTCTGATCCCAGCAACTGATAACCCTGCCAGACTTATCAGACAGCTACGCTACACCTCTGCCACTGGGACCACTAAGCAGCTTCACCTCCACCACAGCATCAAAAACAAACACAGTGGCAAACCAAGGCACCTTGTACTTTTCACGCTGCATTAAGTCAGGCTTCCATAAAAATGCTCTTCCCCATATTGAGGGGACAAGTTTCACATACAACTGTCACTAGCTTTCAAAGTGTGGTACAAATATGTTTATACAAACATATATGTATATAAAACCAAAGGGTGGTCTACAGTGGAAGGGACCTCTAAAGATCATCTAGGTGAACCCCGCAACACGAGCAGCGACATCTTTCACTAAATCAGGTTGCTCAAAGCTTTGTCCAGTCTGACCCGGATGTTCATATAGAGGAATATTCCACCAGCAAAAGTTAACCTACATTGCTTTGTACCCCAGCTAAATCATGTTTTGTATTAAAAAGCAGTTTTGCATTTCCCGCATTTCCATAACCATTTTCATTTCTTGAATTCACCACCTTCTGTACAAGATTCTTCTGCACACATGCTCCTGCATTGCTTCTACTCTGTCTGCTGGCTGTAACAAACACAGTAACAAACACGGCCTCGACAGATGCCCAAGCATGCCCACAACTACTTTTTTCAGGCAGCCACTAAATGGCACAGAAAAGGTCTTGCTCTCTGGCAACTTTCCTGCAAACAATAAAAAGCAGCAATGTGGGCTCAGCTGAAAGCTGGAGGAAACTGAAGAGAGTCTTTCAGCAGGCACTGTACCAGTGACAACTAGGACACCCAGGTCTCCCAGTGCAGAACTGGGCTTCCACCAACGTCAGTGGTAACCTTGCATGGGACCCGTTTGCAAAGTCCAGCTCCTAAACCAGTAAAAGTTATCCCACATGCCCAAGGAAGCCTGGTGCCTCTCTCCAAATGACTTTCAGTGGGAGTTGGGTATTTGGCTCCTGATCCAGTACAATAAAATCCTGCTCTGCTTATACTGTAGATCATTGTGCTTGCATAGCTGAATTCAAGCCACAGATAGGTCTTCTGTCATTAGCAGTTTTATTTTTAGGGCTTTTATCTGTATACTCTTTGTGTAGCAAAAAGAAAGGAAATAATTGGATTGCAACCAGTTCAGTTGGCTGAGAAAATCCCAAGGGAAGAGCAGGGGGAAGAAACTAAGTTACTCAAGGTACATCCATCCCAACAGAGGCCAAGCTGCAAACAAGGGGACAGAATCAAAACCAAAGAGCCTGTACTAGCCAGAAGCAGTGGAAGCAAACCCTTCATGAGAGGCGGCAGTGCCCAGATTGCAGTCTGACTCACCAAGCCGCTTACTGAAATGCTTCTTTTCAGCGGTGCCTAGAGTGGCAGCGCAATAGCATAAACCACCTCCTGATCAGAGCCAACGAATCTGAGGGAGGGGAAGTAATTGAAAAGACTGCCATCCAAGTCTGCCCACCTCATCCCTGTGGAAGTTCCTAAACCTTTACTAGAGAGTTGCAGTAGGAAGGAAGTATCAACTCCTTGGCTGACACAATTCACAGCCCCAGAGATTATCTTCAACCATCATCTTGCCTTAAGCCAACCTACTGTACTGTGAACTGCGGCCCTGAGGACCAGGCGTGAGTGTTGTTTCTGCCAACTCTGCGACGCTGCTGGTGATCTCCCGCACAGCAATCCTGCAGGGACCCCATGCAAACACCTGTAGCTCAGCAAGGCCACCCGGGGCCCCACCGGGTTTGGCAGAAAACCTCTACTTTACATAGAAGCTAAAACTTAAGGATGATTTTGCTGCCCCCTACGCGCTACCATTCTCACCCAATCATTATTACTGTAACAGTTCACCCTAGACACCAGTAATTCTCTCGAATGACAAAACAGTGTATTTTAACCAGTAACAATACCATTAATTTCTCATCCGCAATTTGTCATACTTGTTCCCATCACAAGCCATTTAACACCTAGGTATTTAACAGACCATGACAGTGTCTTCTAAGTCTTTCTCTTGGGAAAACTAAACGGAGTTTTTCAGCATTTCACTGTGGCATGTTTTCCCGGCCTCAGCATACTTTTGCTATTCTTTTGTGAACCACAAGTAGCATTTTGTTTTCCACAGGAAACAGAGAACCCATCTGAAGAGTTGGACCAACTGTCTCTGTGACTTCCTCCCAGCCCACCCCGTTTTTCCATTCACAGCTACCTTCAGGGACTGCAGAGACTCCGCGTTTGTATCACAGTAGAGGATGATGTTGTTCGCCATGCTGAAGCTCTCCCTGACTCCCAGGTGGTAGAACAGGGAAGGCTGACGGAAGGCATCACTCATCTCTACCACAGCAATATCTGCAGAAAGAAATGAAAAATTGTCAATGCCATACATTGCTGGCAGCCAAATACTTCTAGGCCATGTCTTTTCACACCGTTTGCTTTGATACGACACCCAACTTTAAGTAGGAAATAAGAGATCTAGAGGGATTTCCCCATTTTAGCTGTTATGTTTGAATTTTGAATAAAGTCAGCAGGATGTGGCTTAGTTTTTTCTCTTTTCTTTTTTCCCTTCCTCCCCTTTTTTTCTTTAAATGAGACCTTCATTTCCTCAAGTAAAAAGGGGTAACACATCACGAATCAAGGAAAGGCAAAAAAGTTAATTTGGTCTCTTGAAGAATAAGATCTGTTTGGTTAATCTACACATGATGATTGATCGCCTTATGGAAAAAAAAAATGAAAAAGTTACATTTGATGGGTATTTCAATCCTCTGTGCAAGTTGCAATAAAAATTCATACAATAGATATACAGTATGTTCTGTGGTGATGTACAAATTCTGTACTAGAACTTCAGAATAAAACAGCTGTAAATTAAAAGAAAGGCAAAGGTAAAGTTCCAATATAAATTACCATTCAGATCTATTTTGACTCATATTGAAAGATCAGAGAGAAAAGGACAAGGTACAGCAGAATAGGAGGAAAGAGGGAATGAATATGTAAAGCCATAGAAGCCCCCATATAAGTAAGAACTTTATTGTGCTGAGAATTCTGTTCATAATAAAATTTACCTGCATTAATAAAATTAAGCTCATGCTCAAATGCTTACAGAACAAGGAATGTAGTCCACGACTTCTCTTAAAACGTGTGTTTCACTTGCCCAGATTCACTTTTACCAATGCAAAATTAAAACAACAGACAATTATCAAGCGTCAGAAATAGTTAAGGCTTCTATTATAGCAGGCAGCATATTTTCACTGCAAAAGTCTTGTGGGATCAAGAGAGCAAAACAAGAAAATGGACTCGTCTCCACCTCTCCTACAAACACCCCTCTGTCTCTTCACCAAATTCTTTCTCTTCCTTTCTTTCAGAATAAAAAAAAAAAAATTCAGAGAAATGGACTTCTGTTCAGAGCAGAACAAAATGAGCAGCCTGGTTTCCAGCATCTCTCCCTGCTGTCCCCTTCCTGTGGATGCTTTTATGACAGGAAAGGAAGACAGCAAGACAAGCTCTGTAGGCAAAAAGCTTACATACCCTCAAGTTTCTCTGCTCTAATGGATCTAGTAAGAGATTCTACCTCTAACCACAACTTTTCTCCTTGCTTGTTTCCTCAGATCATCAAAATTCTAATGAAGATATTCAATAAAAAATAAGCCTTGTGGCCATGCTCTCAAGCAAGCGTGTCTCTGCAACTCATTGAAAACTAACATCTATGACACATCTACTCTTCACTCATACTTTACTATAACTGGCCTACAGGCTTAGAAATTATTAAAGAGCTGAAGAAAGCATAGATATACACAGGGGGATGAACAGACATTTGCCTGTACAAGTTTAGGCTCCTCAAGAAACAAGATTAAAAGAGAGAAGAGTAACATGGTGTAAAAAAGGGATTTTTTCACCCCCCTCAAAATTCAAGTATTAAATTATGTTCTCTAAAAGTTTCAAAATTTGTGTTCTCAGAACCTCCCTCTGTCAAATTTCACATAGATATCTGCAGTACGGATTCCATCCAATACATTTTACTGAAGTAAAAAAGGCAGTACATCACTAAGACCATACCTATGCTGACTTTCATTAATTTTAGGAAACTGACACATCACAAAAGCCAAACAAGAATGACAATGTTGCTACTATGTTTTGTTTGGGTGAGATTAGGGCTTATTTGTTTATTTTCTTTAGGAAGTTGCCATAATACAAGCTCTATTTTTAACCACTCTTACTCATATAAAAATCTAATCTTGAGCAACTGTATGTCTATAGTACATTTCTGTTACATTAAGCAGGAGGAAAATTTGTGCAACTTGCCATGACTTAATTCTCAAATCTTGCAAGATAATGTGCTCTCTCTAGTTGCAAAACTAAGATTAAAAAAGAAATATTACTTAAAAAAGAAAAATAAAGTGACAGAGCCTGATCAAACTCCTAATACAAAAAATACTTCAGAAATCCTATGTTAAAATGGCAAGTTCCCAAGATCACGAAGGAGGAAAGAATAACCCTTTAAAATATACATATATATATATATATATGATATGGTTTTGTGTTGTGTGTTTGTATTACCGGCAAAATCAGCTGGCTAAATCCATTTAACATAATTGTTGGAACAGATCTGACTCAGGGCCACACTGTAAGAAATGTTCTTGTGTCCTGTCCTATCCCTATAATAGCAATACAAAAAAACAAAAGCCTTGAGTTACTTAAACAGAGGAGGGAAGGATCACATGAATAAGGAAACATTAGTAATAAAAATTACACTACGATACTGGTATAAACTCTGTCGTGGTACTTCTATTTCTTACGTAACTAGCGGGGATCTCTTTACATTTTAAGACTTCTGTGAAATCCACATCTACTGTATAATCTCATTTGATAAAGGCAGTACTCTCTTTAGGATAGGTCCAACTTCTGTGAAATTTTTCATCTTGCTCCAGCAGGTATATATTTTAAGATGAAGCTGTCCTTCATGACACAGAGATCAGATTTCTAAAGCCCGGGCTGGCCCTCAGGGCCGGTATCACAGTTTCCAAGGGGAACAGCCCAGTCCTTACCTGCAGTTCCAACAAGCCACAAAAAGTACGTGCATTTTCGGGACCAGATGTCTATCTAAAAAACCCCTATACCCTAAACCAGCTCTTCTGGCAGACCCATTTCTGACTATCTTCTTTCACATCAGGAGAGAAGCTCCTCTGACCAAAGCAGGGATCGGCGTATGGAGCACTGGTCAGAACTTCAGAAGTTAAATACAAAGCAGAAAATGGAAGCTCATAAAAGAAAAGAGTAGTGGTAATGATTCCTATAAAGCACCTGAAATGTATTATCAAGTGCACCATAAAGCAGCTAAATACTATATTCAGTTACATAAAGTATGATTAGAAGTTTAACAAAGCTAAGTAAGACTGATGGTTTTCAAGACAAATCCAAACTCAAGCAAGTATAAGAGCCAGAATTTAGCTAAACCCAAAAAAACTGTTTGGTCATCAATACATAAACTGTCAGAAACCCATCCATCAGGCTCTGACCCTCATTTCCCTCAGATGAAATTAATCTAACAGCCTGCTGCAAATAAAGATATATTTTCCATTCATTGGAAAACACAATTTCACAAGTGGCAAAACAGTATTTCCTTAAAAGGTGGCAGAATTATCTCTACACTTACACTGGAATAGAACCCCATTATCAAAGGATTTGCAGTTTCAGTTTCAAGGCAAGTAAAACAATAACTGACCAAGCACAGGAACCAGGGTAGAGCCCTCTCAACACCTAAGCCCTCAGGGTGCAGCACTCTGAAAACCATGGACTGACAATTCACTGCAAATACTCTTGCACGTCACCTACGTTGCAGCAAAGAAAGTCTGTTCGGGCTCCAACAGACTAATGAGCAGGGTGGGTGTGGAAGCACACTGTGCAAAACAGGAGCAAGAGACAGGGAAGTGGGATAGCTGCAATTCTTGCAACCCCACAGGTTGCAGGAAAGAATAAATTTTATTCCTTACTTTGGTTTTGGGCATAAGATTAAATTTTGTTTTCTCTCCTTCATGAAAGTGGACCTGGTTACAGATCGCTGATGCTATTTAAAAAACACTCAGGGATAGTACGGTCTTCAACTTTGCTAGTCATCTCTGACATTAAGGCTAAAAAGTCTTATAATAAGTCTTACAGTAAATTATTGTGCCTTGCTAGCTTACGAACAACAAAGCAAGTCTAGCCATAACCTTCTCTCCCATCTCCTTAAACTGGCCTGCCTGCACAGAAGTGACTGAAGCGTAACATAAGCACAAGACTAGAGCTGAGCTCTGGCCTAGGTAGCAGAAGCAGTGGAAATGCAGCAGCAGGGGCTCAGTAAGTTCACGGTGTCCATTTCCCAAACCACCCCAAGCTCTACCTGCCTGCTGACAGCAACCAAGCCGCCCACCTACCAACTAGCTTAGATAAGCACACACTGAGCTGCAGACATGACATCAATCACAGAGCAGGCACACTCTATGTTATTACGCTAATTAACTCCTATACCAAAAACAGCTTGAAACACACCATCAACCCCTTCAAGGGAACAAAATACCACTACACTGGGAATCAGTTTCTTATCCTGGGAAACAGATTCATGTGATGGAACTGGAGGCAGTCGACCCTTCTGGCCGGAGCTGCAGTGGAAAAGGACACATCTCTGAAGCCTGGCATTTTACAGCTGTGTTACCAAGAATTTTCACCTGCAGTGTAAATCCACTTAGCTCTTTTTAAGCTATCTGTGCAAAGACTGAGAACTTCACATATAAAATCTCTACTAACTAACCTTTCTCAAAAAACAGTAAAAACTTAAGATTAGAAATGGTAAAAACTTCAGATTATAGACGATAATATGGTCAAGCAGGGTAGATGTCCATTAGTGGATATAAAGCCCTTTGCTTTTGGCTATTACCGATGCCTTTAGTCACCAGCAAAGCGACAAACAAAACGCAGTGGTCAAAGTTCACCTCCTATTCATTGTTTAAAATGTAACAGGGCAAAGAAGAATGTTTAAACAAGTGCTCTGAGATATCATACATGTACACTCTACTTTTTGATACTACCTGCTTACTAGTGTGCTGCCAGGAAAAATAATGAATACAAACAGAGCAGCTATAAAACTAATGAATGTGTATGTTTGCTATTGTCTTCTGATTAATTGGTACTAAACACGTGGCCATTACCTTACATTCATTGTCCCACAATCTATCAGGGCAAAAGGAAAGCGGATAACAGCAACTTCTGAGACAGACCAATATTTAGGGTTCTTTTCCACTTGGGGGTTAAAAGTCACAACAGGATATTCTCCTGGCAGAGATACAGGAAGAAAAGGGCTTGCAACAAAATTTATTCCAGTGCAAGTCTGAACACTAAACTTTTTTCATACTGCAGCAGCAGCTCTCCATTCAGCATTATAACAAGGGTTTCAACAAGCCATGATGACATTTACTATGGGTACGCTTTCAGAAACAATCAAACATCCCCCTCATCAACTTCTTCACGGTTCTCTATGCATGGCACGGATATCTTCCTCTTTACCTAGCGACTGCCTGCATGAGGTAGGAAACCTGCTTTGGAAATCCCAGCACCACGTCAGTACAGCTTGGTATTTCTGGTTCAACTGTGCAAACCACAGTGTCACCAACCTGTCAGCACCACTGGAATCAGACATTTCCTGCCAAGAGCTTCTCACACGTCTCCAAGGCCGGAAACGATGGATGGGAGCCACTGGAGCGAGAACACCTAAACGCAGGGGAATGATGGCCCTCCCAGGAAACCCATCCAGCCGAGCCAGTCTGTTAGGAGAGGCTAGCCAGAGAAGGAACTTTTATAAAAGTGCCTAAGGCTTGGATACGGGGAAGGGAAAGTGAGTAACGACCACAGAGGTGAATCAAATATGCCACATCTTAGAGGAAAAGCACAGTATTTGCAGAAGCTCCAGTTGATGTACAGTATGCACAAGGGCAGTAAAACAGAGACATGTGGCGGACATGTGCTAGTTCTTATCTAGCATAAATCATCATGGTTCAGGATCCTTACAGTAATCCTGCCTCAAGTAGTGTCACTTTTATGAAGTGGAAGCAGAGACCCTGTATCACTCATGTACAAACTAGAGCCAGTCCTGCAGCCTACTCAAAGTGGAATTTCTGAGCACACATTCCCAGCAGATGCAATGCATGCCCAGCAGTCTGGTGGGTGTTCCTTTCTGGATGTTGTATAGCAGAGAGACGGAAATAACTAGGGCACCTAATATTTAACCAAAACCCAGCAAGTACAACAGTACCATGTTGCTCTCAGACTGAGGGCACTAAGTCCACTGCTCCCTGAATAGTTAAACTGAGTTGAACTTCTCTTGAATTTAAGAGTGAACTCCTACACCTAAACTAACAAGCAAAAAGCACGATTTCATTTCATATAAACTCTTCTAACAGCTAGCTGTTACTGTTAAGGGTGGTCCAGACCCTCCCCTACACATCTGTATCAGATCTAGCGTGGTTCATACCCAGTGAGACAACGGAGTAAGTCTCCCTGTTGGCTTGGAGGGGTGGGGTGAGTGCGCAGGATCAGTTGCCTCCAGAGTAAGTTAGATGATCTCACTTTCCATCTACACAATCACTAGGTCCTATACAAAGAAAGCACCAGACACCGCTTATCTGCAGGGATGCAGCAGGATACCTCCCTACTTCTGTTCAAAACTGATTCATGTATTGTTCCAGGGAGCAAGGAAATTTTATCCTCCAGACAGACATGGATGCAACATCCACTTGTTCAGCAACCCTAGATACAACATCATCACAGGTGGAAGAGCTCCTTGAGGCGCAATACAGAAAACCAAACACACACACTCCCCAACCCACCTCATTACAGATACAAATTCAGCATTTATACCCATACTGACAAACTCTGTATGTGACTCCATTTAGATCTCTGGGAACCTGCTCAATACCAAAACCAAATTGGCTAATCATTCAAAATCAATCTCTCATCTTTTTAAAAACATTGATAGTTTTTTATTTTAAAATCTATTTATTTATTTGTAATTTAATATAATTTATCTATTTAAATAGATTTACATTTAAAATTATTAATATTAAAAATAAATTTATCTATTTAAAACATAGATAGCCGATTTCTGGATAGATAAGCTAAGAAAGAACTACTGAAGCTAAAGGATGACAGTGTGGCACAAGAGTAAATATAATCTGTGCCTGTATAAATTTAAACCAGAAACAACAAGGAAAGCTCCCCAAATGTTTAACTGATTGGTGGTGTTCGCTCTGCTGTCAGACACAAGTACTGCAAAACTTGCGCTCTCTCCCACAATGCACCAAGGTGCTTAGAAAAACCTGCGTGAATCGATTCCTGCCAAGTCTTGTAGCTAACTGGCTCAGGTCGTTCTCATAAAAGCAAGTGCAAGAATACACCAAGCAGAACCATCCAGACAAGGAAGAGGGGAAAACACAACTGATCCCACAGTACTCTGGACTGCGAGCCTCCGAGTGAAACCCCCACCTTGTTGACTGCGCTACGCTTCAAGGATGTGCAGGGAAAAGAACCTCTTGCTTCTGTAATCCAAGGCTGATGGGAGCAGGGGGGGGAGAAGAAAAAAAAAAAGCAGAGAGTACTTACTGAGATAAAACAGCAGAAGCTGACAACACAGAGAAAGTTCATACAGGTGTTAGAAAAGGAATGAGAGGGAGGGAAATGTAGATGACAAACACAAAAGGGGAGTGTGTAGGAATTAACACAGCAAACTACATGGCAAAATCTGAATGACCATATCAATGATCTGAAGACAACTGGAACAATACAGAAAGGCTTTCTGCTGAAGAAAAAAAAAAAAAGATCAAAGCTTAAGATTCAAAAAATCCACTCTCTCTTGGCCCAAGACAACAGATTCCTATGTTGTCACATGATTCCAACCCCCAACAACTGAAAAAACCCACTCTCAGCTTGTTGCATGTGGGAGGAACTCAGGATTAGGCAAGAATAAAAGATGACAAGCAAACAAAGAGCCATTTATTTAAAAATAACCTCAATACATTCAGGCTCACGGCATCTGTATCAGTCCCAGTGAAAAAGGCTCCCCAGTGCCAAGAACACCAAATACTAAATATTATCTCAACTCCAAACTTTGCATCCGAAAAAAATACTCTGACCACAAAGAGATAACAGATGAGGCTCAGCTGAAGGCTTGAGCACATTGAAGGGCTAGTAAGTGTTAGAACCTCTACCAAATGTTAACATGTTTTTAAAGAACCTACAAACACAAGAACAGAAAAAGTCAATGAAAACAAGGAGAGCTGCAGCAACTCAGTACTTTCTCCATTCCGAAGTTTTGTCCAGAGGATCTACATCACTGAAAATTTTTTTTCAATGAAGACCAAACTCTCCTTTGGCCTGGACATGATTTTAAGAAGACAAAAAACCCCAAACAAATAAATAAGAGATGTAATAGCATCTGTGTGATTATTTTGGTTTATGTTTTCAATTTACATGCCTTTAAGACATGAGATGAGACTAAACTACTTCTGGGACCACAGGCATGCCAACAGAAGAGATCAGAGAAGAAAGGAGAGTCCTACAAAATGCAAACAGGCAGGCCTCAGAGGTGAAGGAAAGATTTCCTAAAGTCTAAAAGAACTGTATAGAGAGTTTGCTGCAGCTCCAAAGGCGCAGAGTTCATTAAAACCAAGGCAGGACACAGCAATCCACCTCAAGGACAGGATGGGCAGGAGGGAAGTTGATCAGAAGTTCTTTTTATTTCCAGGCAGATCCACTTCCAAGCTTCAAAAACTAAATCTGGGTTTCATCACAGTAGCTAGACAGGTCAGCTCAAAGCTCCATTTACCTCAGTACCTTCTCTCTGCCAGAAGCCATCAGCTAGTGTTGCAGAGATTGTAAAAAGGGGGCAAATGAAGACTGACCTTTCTCAGTCAGCAATCCAGAGACATTTTCAGAAAATTCTTGATCTAACTAGAGAGCTGAATAGCAACAACTAATATAGCACTTAACAGCATGAATAATCAGAGCTGCTTTTCTTCATACATGTTACTTGGCATTCACTATCACTGTACTTCAGCTGTCCTTTACTTGCGCGTTTGCCTGGTATCTACTGGCAACCTAGCTTCATTGCAAAACTCATCTTCTGTTCCATTCCTTTAAGAACCCATTCAGCTGAAGGGAGTAAAGATGTCATCTCCAGTCCTTCTGTCTCTCAAAGAGTCTTCAGTATGGTATCCCGCCAAAATAGTTTCAGTCTAAGCGCCTTGAGAACCTGCATCTTTCTCAAGCCCTCCTTTTCCATCTTGACTGCATAGGATCCCTACCTTGCTCCCTGTTGGTTAAGCATTCAAGAATGCCTTTTTTAGTAGTCTGTCTTCAGCAAGTATTGCTCAAACTCTTTTGGAAACTGTCTTACTAAGGCTTACATTTATTTTGCCATAGTTTGTTTTTTTTTTTTTTTTAACTTGATACCTCATCTAGACAAAAAGTTCTTCTTTCAAAGGGCATCATTCCATTCCTCCATCCTCTTGGCAATGCTACCTTCTGTGGGTTACTTTAAAAGAAATATTAATAAGCAGCATGCATTTTCTGGAGCAATTTTCTTTAAGATGTCTTCATGCTGTCTGAAAGCTTTTCCTCTTTTTAGTTACTCCTTTAAATTTCTTGTTAAGAAGCTTGCTCGTTTTTACACAGGTTCTAGTAGAAATGAGATCTGCACAAAGCCAAAAGAAAAGGCTAAGACAGACTGAGGCAGAGCGTGTAGACCGCGCTCTGAAGAAGGCCAGAGCCACGCTTATTAAGCTGTTGGAAAAAAACAAACACACACAAAAAAACAGAGATGCTTCTAATCTGAAGAATTTCTTCTTACTACATTAATTTCAAGTCATGGGCGTTAGCATTTCCCAATCCAGTTATACCAAAAATGGCTTAAACAGAAGATTCATGAGCAGCAGAGACTGAAAAACAAATACACAGTATTTCAAGAACATGATGAACAGCTGCTGGAATGCCTGTACAAAATGGGGATCTTCCCAGGCTTCTGAAAATTTGGAAGCAGAAGTATTGAAAGAGATGTAAACAATCACATTTATTAAATGTCTTCACTTAGTCAAGAAAATATTTCTATCCTAAGAAGCAATAAATCTCTCATAAATAAGACAGTATTTGAGAATTTCATGCCCCAAGTTTCACCATAATCAGAGGTACAAAATGCATCTACCATCCCTGGTTCTCAATACCCTCTCCACAAAAGTCTCTATAGTAGCATTTTTACTGCTGTGTCCAATGTTTTCCTAGGAACAGAAACACACTGAGAAAACTGAGTGCCCAAGGGCTCAGGAGTCTCACATGCCATGTTTTCTGACAGAAAACACCACTGTCTCTTAAAAAGCAGACAAATCTTTATTTATTAGGCTTGATCCAGAAAAGAGTACGTTCTTAGTAGCTCTGCTGCAAAATAATCATAATAATTTATATTCTGTTAAAAGACTGACACAAGAAGTCTCATCTAAAGTATCTGACCATAACTATTAGGCTGACAATGTACTGTGTTGCTTAAACTTAAGGCTGGATCCAGGAATTTAAACTGCTCACTCTTACTTTTTACAGTTTGCTCTGGAATATTTTAAGATAAATTCCAAGTTCTGCAAAATACACACAATTTTTCCTTATAGGATGAGAGTCATAATTCACTGTCAATCTACAGCACAGTATCACAAGGAACTGTGCAAAGTCATACTTGCATTCCTGACTTGTGTGACAATATGACTAGAATTTGTCCATGGCACCCATTTGTGAAGGGCCCCGAAGGACAAGAGGGGAACTTGTCCTGAACCAAGAGTGACAACATTCAGTAAACGTGAGTATTATTATTCCCTATGCTTAGGGTGCTGAAACAAAATGTAAAACTGTCTAGACAGCATACAGGAAAGAAGAATGAAAAAAATATTTTGCACATACTAGCAGTCACAGAATGAATGAGCCAGCACTGTAGGCTACTGCTAAAAAACCCCACCACATTCTGTACTGTGTGAAGGGGAGCTTCACACAAAAAACACAAGACACCATTATCAACCTCTATCTGGCACTCTTGAGGCATCAGATGATGTGCACAATCTGGGGCACAATTGAAGGAAGAAAGTCAGACTGGCAAAGTATCCAGAAGAAAGGAACAAAACATGAGAATGCTAAGAGATTTAAAGACATATGATTAAGGAGGAATGACCAAACACACTAGAGTCATTTCATCTATGAGGGAAAAAAAAATTATTGCTGGACATGTCTCATGACAACCCCTCATTACATAAAACACTGTTGCCAAGCAGAAGAGCAATTGAATTTTCCTGTGTTTGTGAACAATAAAAGAACAATAGGACTAAATCAAAACTTACTTTCAATTAAAACATAGAATCACAGAATTGTTTGAGTTGAAAGGGACCTTTAGAGGTCATCTAGTCCAACTCCCCTGCATTTAGCAAGGACATCCTCAACTAGACCAGGTTGCCCAGAGCCCCATCCAACCTGAGCTTGAATGTTTCCAGGCATGAGGCATCTACCACCTCTCTGGGCAACCTGGTCCAGTGTTTCACCACCCTCATTGTAAAAAACTTCTTCCTTACATCCAGCCTGAATCTACCCTCTTTTAGTTTAAAACCATTACTTCTTGTCCTATCACTACAGGCCCTGCTAAAATGTTTGTGCCCATCTTTCTCATAAGCCCCCTTTAAGTACTGAAGGGCCGCCATAAGGTCTCAGAACATATTTGCTTCCAAAGGAAAGGATATTTAGAACAGATTTTGGGGAAAAACAGTCTATAGCTAAAGACAAGTGTGGCCACTTACAGTTTAGTGGTGGTTGAAGACTCCTTGCTATGGGAAATTCCGGTAACAGATCGGATTCCTCACGGTGACATGGGGGCATCAATACCTGATCCATCCTTGGAGTTCAAGGTGGATTAGAGATTCCATGGACTCCCTGCCAACCCTATATTCTTCTGATTTGCATTGCCCTTTTTGTATTTGCAAAACACACTATTCTCATTTAGCAAAAACCCTACCGCACTGCTGCTTCTGACTTCACGCAATTAGGATGCTAACTTTGTCAGATTTCTTCATGTTTAAATGCATTCACAACAATTTAATGATGCTTAAATCAAATAAAATAGGAATGCTTTTATGCCAGTATCTACACTGCAGTTATTCCAAACAGTCTGTGTACACAGGTCTGATCTAGTACATTTTGATTATATATGGGAGGAGCTTTCATGAAATACAGGCATCAATATTCACAATAAAGCAGCAGACAAACACACACCTCCAGGAGCTAAAACCTCATTTTATCCACTCTTTACAAGAAAATGCTCATCTCTAGATCAGAGCGGTGAAAACAGGTAGAGAACTCCCTTTTCAAATTTCTGTGAAATCAGAAGACAACATGGAAAAATTGCTCAGACCATGCTCAACCGCACTGTGATTTGTTTCAGCACAGAAAGTAAATTGCACAAGAGTAAAACAGGATGTCCCACATAAAGTGCTCCTTTTACTCCAGCCCATTCTAGATGTCCGTGATGTACTTACAGTATTTTTGCACAAATTAAGGGTTGCATGATACCCCTACAGACATATCCCAACCAAAAGAAGTTCCTAGGGGCACCACCTTCTACAAAACCTTCCTCATGTGTCTGAGTTACAGGACAGTTAAACTCTAGAAGGCGTAATGAAGAATGTTGCCTTCAGGAGTACTCCCTATTAACCAAACTTTCTTCCACAAGTCAAAGGTAATTACTGAAGGGCAAAGGCATTAAGTTACTGATAAGAACTTTTTAAAACAAACAACCCCTGTCCCACTGGCAGAAAACTGCCCGGGGGCAAAATATCCAGAGATTTACTGCCATTCAAAGAACCATGATTAGTTTGTATCCTTTACTAAAAAGAGCTATATCAACAGAAATAATTTTTCAACAGTTTTATCCACCTCCAACTTATCCACAAGCACCACTTTAACCACAAAAACACAGTTGTCAGAAACTGGGCTGTGGAAAGCGTGTGCTAAAGCATCCCTAGGGATATCCTAGGGATATCCCCACCATTACAGAGCCTGGTCACCAAGAGGAAATCAAGCTAAAATGAGCTCCATCTCACTGGAACCCATGAGGTATCAGCACATCCTAGGGAGGTCCTCTCAGATACACTCATAAGCGGATCCGCTCCTCCTACTCCTGATTCTTCTCTACAGGCCTCAATTCCAGGTTGCTGAATTCATGCTTCGAATAACAAGAGCTTAAACACTGAATTCTCTGGCTTCACTTTGAAGGTGACTCATAAACTGAAGACTCAGAGCTACTGCCAGAGTAAAGCATCCCGACAGGAGAGCTCCCGGAGCTCCGCTGTGATGAAGGGAAGGAGGCCAGCCAGGTGGCCACGCAGCAGTGCACAGAAAACACATCCCAAAGCCAACCTGGCACTAACCTCATGGACAGTCTTCTGCTATTTCAGATGCCAGGTCCTTACCCAGCGTAAACCAGTATGCTTCTGTAAATCAGGTTATACTAGCTGCCAATCTGCTCCCACCTGGCATTAAAGAAGTCAGCCTTGTTCATCACCATCATTTGCATCTAGCTTCTGTAAAACAGTTACAATTTTGTTTGTCTAGCAAATTGGCTAGAAAATTTACATCATCTGTCAATGAACTGTGTCAGTTTGGACTTAAGAGCGTCAGCATGAAGTCAGATCAAAGAGTCCATCTCGTCCAGCATCTTATCTCTACCACTAACGACAGCCATTATTAGAGAAAAGAAATAGAATAACTGCAGAGCCATTTGGTATATCCCCAGAGCTCCTGGAAATTCAACTCCCTGCAGAGCTCCTGAGTCATTTCATGTGTCCACCACACATAAGAGGTCCCAGCAAACCCATCCCTCATGAATTTTAGTCCTTTCAACTATGTCTTTGTATGGAAAAGTTCTTCCTTTAGCTTCTTCTAAAGTTGCTTGCAGATAAGAGCTAGAAGGCAAAAAATTAAAAGTTAGTAACTGTTCTTTAATCACTTTCCTTCCCATTCCCAATTTTAAATTATGTCACCTCTCCCTTTGTTTTCTGTCTGAAGAGACCGTATTTATTCAGTCTCCATCTGCATGGAAACAATTCCATGAATGCTCTTGATAATCCTTTTTTCCCTTGCCTGTGTATTCCGCCAAGTCACAAATTCAATTTTTAAAAATTAGATGAGCAGAGATGCATGCAATGAGAAGGCTATGACACATCACAGATTTATACAGCAAGTGACTTTTCTAGTTTTTCCTCTATTTCTTTCCTAGTAAGTCCTGACATTTTTATTTATTTTTATTTATTACTCCCATGAGGTTTTCAGAAATTTATTCACAATAGCTCTAACCTGTTAAACATCCTAATACATTAGAAAACAAGCATGCCCAGCAGCATTTAGTCCTTTTTTGTCTCTGTCTATTCACTTGCTTTTAAAAATTGGTCTAGTAACCACAATGACCAGTATTTCTTAAAATAAACCAATGTAAGCACTACTTTACCAATTGCTTCATTGCTCACAGGCTTCCATGTAACAAAGCACGTTCTTTCCCTACAGTCATAAGATTAAATTTACCATCTCTAGCACATGAATTTATTATGATTTATTGTCTATGTTCATTGTCCTAAATACTCATTGTTACTTTCCCCTTTATTCCAGTTTCACCAACTGAGGTTCAAAATAATCTTTTTTTAAATTCAGAAGATAATTTCTAATTTCTCCTACTCATCCGCACCATATAAGGCCTATTTACATTTCATTTCAAATAAATTCATGAAAAACAAAGATATACCAGTCTCTGCTCCCATACCTCTTACATCTTATCCATTTCCAGCTCTTACTTTTAAAAACAAAAAACAAAAATTAAAAGAAAGAGAGAGAAAAACCAACACCACTTTCATCAAAGGCAAGGTAAGAAACTACAGTTAAGCTGCTTTTTCTACTTAACACTAGCACTAAGGCTTCACAAGTCAAACATGATTTGAAAGCAGGTAGGACAATCCTCCCAGGGTTTGGTCAGACCTCATTGATCCCTAAGTCGTAAGCACAAGTTCTGCGTGCAGCCCTCCTTGCAATTTAGCAGTGAAAAATCTGAATCCTTTGTACCAGCTGCAGCACTCAGCCACACAAATCAATTCAGTCCAGTCAACACAGGGAAAGTGGAGAGTAAACACCGCACACCTGATTAAACTTAATTTGAAAGATCCCCTGGGCTCCGCCAAAAACACTGCATAAAAGTATCTACTTCACAGAGAAAATAAATTCTCAGATTTAAAGACAACCCTATAGTTTGGAGTATTCGAAAACTTAAAAACCAGCCCTTCATCAGAACCTGACGTACGTCACTAACGCTGCACATGGCACTATTGCTTACCTCTGTCACAAGAATTCACAAAAGATGTAGCTGGAATCAGTGTCCTGCTTTGCTAAGAGCGGGCTTAGGCAATCTTGCCCTGTGACACAAAAGCCTCGAATCCTTTAAAAAATTTAAAGGACCTTGTTAGAAGCTAATAAGGATGAGGAGTTTATCTCCAGCAGAAACAAACAAAGTTGCAGCCTTGTATACAGTTGCAGATATAAAAGCTTGATTCGAGTGCAAATATTACTGATAGCTACAAGAAAGTTTGGAATGGCTGTCCTTTTGTAAACCTCATCTCTCACCGGTTCCCAAGGACGATAATTATAAAAGTTTTGGATAAAATAAAGTGTAGCCCTCATCCAGGAAAAACTGGAAAACCTGAAATTATGAGAACATTAGGCTTACAAAATTTAAGTTAATTTAGAAAACAGACTCGAAACTGAAGTATACTAGTTTTTCCTGCAAGTTGTGGTTCTGATACGGCTTCTTAATTTGGGCACACAGTGCACGATCACCACACGTTTGGAACTGGTGGCACAGCACCTTTATTAGAACCGGAATATCTTTAAGTTCAGACAGATACAGATTCATTCAGGCTGCTTTATTCAGCTTAAACTCAATTTTGAAACTAATTTCAGAATTTGAGATATGAATCTTTCCTCTAATCAAGTAGCGCACAGATTCACAGACTAAGTACCTACCCCTCGCCTTCTGAGCCTGTCAGGGTAAGCGCGGTGTAGCCAGAGTATCAGTAAAGGGGCGAGGAGGACATACACACCTCATTCCTATGGAGGAGGACAAAACTTTGCACTGGTTGCTCTACCAAAATAATTGTGCATGTGCACATAAGAAGTTATTTAGTACTTAAATTCCTGGATTTTCACACTCAAATTTCCTGAGAAGCAACCATTAATTTGCAAACCAATACAGAAAATACCATGTACCCAAGATTACTACTGCTTGCACCACCACACCAGCTGCTACTAAGGCAGCATCGACTGCCCAGGCTCACAAGTAACTGCGCTGTTGCATCCCACAACAGAAAGCGGATGTGACTCACCTGAGTTAAATTCTTAATGCTTGACATGATGGCTGCTAATTGCTGCAAACCCAGATTAAACAGGTCCGATAAGCAGGTCCACATTTGGCTTTGCCAATGGTAACTCCAGGTGGCCTGCAATAGCTATGATCTCCTTCTCGTTCAATTCAGTTATTCAGTTTTACAGCAAAAAGGATAGCCTTGACTTACTGGTGCTTTGTCACTCTTTACATGAATGCACAAATGCTCAAGTTTTACTTCCATAGGTAAACCACCTTTGCATACGATTCCAGTACGAAAAGCTGCGTTCATTTTGCTACAGAACTGATCTAGCATTACTGCAGTAAACTCCAATATTCAACCATCGTGTAAAAGTTTTGAAAACTTTTCTTCTGATTGGTTGTTCAGGATCACAGATGATCTTCTCAACAGAAATGAGTCATACCTAAATCACCAACCATCACAGCAGCAGCACAACTGATCTAGCCACAAATTCAGGAAACCTGAGTTCTCTTAGCTCTAGCTCCAGTCCACTGCCAGAGCTCAGACAAGTCACTTTATCCCTCTGCTTTCACTATCCCTAAAATGATGAGCTTGCTATTTGTTCCCTCTCTAAAGTCCTTTAGGATATACAGACGAAATCCACAAGCAGACATATTACCCACAAACGGGAATGGCCAGCATCATAGCTGGTAGAAGCAACTTGGAGATAAACCACTTGAGGCACTTTAAGTGTTGAGTTTGATTCCAAGGTATTTATACATGGACATTCACCAACCTAGCACAGCATCAAACTATGTTTAGAAAAAAGTTACTGTTCCAGTAGCAGTTTTTGAAGCAGAACTAGCCCCATAGCTACAAATGAGGTTACACATTTTAAGTGTCTTGCATAGCATCATATTTTTTGGTAAGAACAAGAAGCAAAAGCATAGGAACACAGGCAAACATTTTATTTGAGAAAATAGACTATAAACTAATCTATCACCTAGATTTCTTGAATTGTGTCAGACAACAAAAGCCTATGCTAGCTAGACCATAACTGAACCAAGGAAATGATGCTAGAAGAAGCTTACAAATTCATGAATTCCAACTGGCTAAAGCAGTGGTCCAAGTTTGATGACTGCCATGGGTTAGCAGAGCCAAAACGATGGGAATGACTACTTGCATATTGAACAGGTGACTTATTTAATCTTATATTTCTATTCCTTCTGCATTCTATGTATGAGTAGAAACATTTTCATTCCAAATAATTTCTGGAATTCAATTAGTATTCCAAGTGACCTGGTACCAATTAACTAAAATAACTCAGCATGCAAGATCTAACTGCAAGATTCAGTGTAGGTTTCAAGCTCCATTCAAGCTAAAGTGATGAACTGGTAAGATAACAGTCATTTACGCCAAAAATAGAATTCTTTTTTTCTTACAACAATTACTGATGTGAATAGGAAAGCTACACAGATGCAAGTCTTTGAATAATTGCCAGCAAAACAGATATTCAGCTTTACATAAACTAAACAACTAACACAGATGGTAAGAAACACATCTCAGTTTGCANTTGTACTGTATTAACACTTGAATTCTCATGCTCCAGCCTCTTCTTCANCTTCTGAAGAGGAGAAAAGACAATCAGTTANGATTAAGAAACTTTAGAGACAGTGAGGAAAGAAAAAAAAAAAAAGTGACAACAGCAACAGCCACCACCTACTCACACATTTCCTTCTGGGCAGAGTAACCACTCTTTCACTTTGCAGAATACTGAGATTTGTCCAAAAATACCTGGATACAAAGGCCAGCACATTAAACTGTGAAACCTAGGAATCAATTTTGCCAGCACTGAACAAATAATTTACGATAGCATGAGTCCAAATTAAACTCCTGAAACTTCATTTCTTTCACAGTTTCTTCATTTTCCACACTGAAGGCTTTTCAGTATAACTGCAGTAATGCAGAGCAGTTATACTGAAATTAATCACTGAGAAATATTGTATATTTTATCGAAACAGGAACTGAGAGGTGCTCTCTCAGTTATGCCTTACAGTTGGACAAATGTACTAAGATAGAAAACAAAATTTTTACATCACAGTCATGACTTCTTGCACATTACATGCAGATATAAAGGAACTGATGATCCATGCCAGAAAAGACACACAAACGCTGTACCTGCAATCCAGTTCTACATGGTACATTTTTGGAAATACTCCTTTCAAACAGACAGCACATATTAGCAGGTTATTTGCTTGATGGCTACTGAGGCCTAAGACTTGCAATAGCTACCCGCTGCCCTTCATTCAGTTTAAGTGCTCCAAGAAGGACTGTGTATTTGGAAGCTAAGATAGCTGCTGGAGTTGTGCATTCACAGATCTTTCACACACCTCCCTGGACAGATATGGCACTGAAGAGAGATGCGTCCTGCATCCTGTCAATGCAAGCTTCAAATCTCCTCAAAGGAGCACACTTGTTACACTTAAACTAGGAAGCCAGTAAAGCAACACTGATTGATTAAACATGCCCCAGACCCTACTTCTGCATAACGGCCAACTGGCCTTTGAAACAGGTTACATCCACCTCAAACCCTCCTAGCTTCAAGGTTGCGGGCCTTCACACTGGCTACGGGGAATGCTACTGAGACTGTACTAGTTGCCCCAGGGCAAAAGCACGCCAGAAGTGATAACAAATTAACAGCACAGGCAGCTCAATGCTAGTATCCACAAATGCTCTCATTTGCTAGAAGAGATGCAGTCACAAAACTTCAATTTGAATGGCAGAATCTTTGAACTTCCAACTGATGGGATGTCCTGAAGTTTTTGTTCCAATTCAAAGCAAAACCCAAAGACGTTTTCAAACCTTCCTGCAAACTGAAAGTTTCTGAAAAACGCCAGGCTGAGAGCACCAACAGCTGGAACAGCCAACATGAAATCTACTCCATAGTCACTCTTACCGGAAGAGGAAAGGGTATGAGGCAACCCACAGCCAGACAGGATCAAGAACAACACGAAAACACACCTTCGGGCAATCTCAGTTAGGTTGCTGCCGTCCTGCTCCTGATCTCTCCTCTGGAACGCGTGCTCAGCTCCGAGAGCTTACTCAACAGAAAGCTAACCAGAAAGAAATAAAGCAATGAGCTGGCAATCAGGTCGGCTCCCTGCCCTACCTCATAACCTAACTCTCCAAATGCTGAAAGCGGTGCCAGGGAGAAGTGTATTACTGCAGGTTTCAGTCTGCTTAGGCTGCCACGGGACTGCACCTCAGAGAGATACAATATACTCAACTCTTCCAGCAGTCCTACTTATTGATACGAAGCGCGTGCAAAAAACGAACTTTATTATCCTCTTTCCCTACTTAGCACTGTAGCTAGACGGAAGCAGCAGTATACCCTTAGCAGAAGGGCGTTTCTCTCTTCTGATATTGATATTCCTATTGTAGTGATTGTAACCTTACTTTATTTATTTGTCACCATTAAAGATTATTTGCAAATATGTCATGTCAGCTAGGCCTTCTAGTGTTGGAAGTCTGAGGCAGTTCTACTGCAAAAGCATGGCTAGAAATTACTGCGCCAGTAGCTCTAAAATCAGCAGCTTCAATTCACAGTAGAATGAATAACTTCTTATGAACTGAATTAAATCCTGAAGACAGGCTCCTGACAGTTTGCAGCCAGCCACAGTGTAAATTGAAACCCAATAAGGCTTGGGAAGTCTGCCTAGCAGAACAATTTTCCACTGGAGATACTACTAAAGTACTTGAACAGAGAAGAAAGAGACAAAATATCAGGTTGTCAACACACTGATCATTCAAAGCAGAGACACTTCTGGGACACTGCAGAGAACAGACCAAAATGCAAGCAGTTAAGCAACAAAAGGGGCTGGAAGTTTTCCAGCTACACACCCATCTGGCAGGGTTTGCTACAGGGGCTCTTGCTTTAGTTCAGCCCATTTTCCTAGCGTTTTTATTGCATTTTGGCCTTCTTGCATCAGCTGGAAAAGGGAGATCAGGGGTTCTGGTAACAGAATTACTGGCAAGAACCCTTATTTTCTTGCTCCTTTTGCAGAACACTTAGAATGCATGCTTTTAACACTGTCTCCATTTTCTTCAAAATTGTGAAACATACCCAAGCGTGTCAAGGTATTTAAACCAAGTTAAAACCACTTCACACTTAATGACCTCCACAAACTTCTGTTGTTATCAAGCCTCAAAGCAGTAAGTGCATCTGAGTAAAGGTCCAATACAAGCTCTTTGAGTGGCAGCTAAATCCAGCCCATGAGACACTTGACAACTCATCTGCAGAGAGTTCTGCCACACACCCCAAGATGGATCCAGCGAAAAGCTGCTAGCACAACTGGGCTGCATCATGTGGTCTCAACTCTGGGCAGTGCTGCCTATACGGGGTCCAACCTGGGAGAAAGCTTGTCCAGAACCTGGCATACACCACCTGTCCCCAGCTGTAACCCAGGCCAGAGGGCTTTCTCCCCCGTGCTGAGAAAATACTTTCTTCTCAGCTACAGGCCTGGACTCAGCAACGCCATGTGAAGTCCAGACTTCCCTGCCAGAGATGGCCTTCTACGGCTGGAACACATGAGGGTACCTCTGTACTGCCCTCAGTCTGCAAGGGCAAGTGGAAGAGGAACAACTAGTCCTCTGCTCACTGATCTTGGGGTAGGAGAGAACATAATCCCTCCAGAACGGCGCAGAAGCAGGCAGAGCTGCAAGATCCCAGCACTTCCTCAAAGACAACAGCGTTGGCCACATCAGCCTGCTCTCGCCACAAGGGTAAAGCCTTTTCTGCCTTCCTCCCTTCAGAGCTGCAGCGCTAGGGAACAAGCTCTCTTCCCCCTCTGCATGCACCCTTTAAAAAAATAAAAAATAAAAAAAATCCTGCTTTGTACAGCGATGCTATAATTGTACCGGGCATTTTGGAAATGCTACTCTTTTTTCTGGTTTGCTCTGCAATCTCTTATATGCTTCATATGTGCAACACTGACTACACCCAGAGTTGTTACTCCTGGTTAATAAATCAGGAAAATTCCCAACTTCAGTGACAATCCTGAAAGACATCAAAGGAATAAAAAACTCCGGCAGAATTAAAATTAAACTAGAAGCACCAGGCTTTTGAGTTACACAGCCTCAAAACAAAAAAATAAACAAACCTTTAGGAAGTTCTTTTCCTCTCCTAATTAACATACAGTCATAAAAAGCAGTTGTGGAAGGTAGCAAGGCATAGACTTCCCATGCTAATACAGTCTTGAAATGTAAATAATATACAAATGTTGAATTAAGTAATCAGGGAAGTTTACCTCCTGAAATAAGTTTCCTCATCACAAGCAAAGAAAGTAGTTCCTGCGCAGCAGTTTGTGCCATTTGCAAGGTCACTGAAAACCCCTGTAAGAGACTACATGTCAAAGGACTCCAAGTATCATATGAAGTATATTTATTGTCACATGAAGGGCCAGTGGGGTTCAGCTCTGCAGAAAAAAATTGAAACTGACCTCAAGGAAACAGAGAGCACAAATAAACAGCACTTCAGTTTATTTACACAGGTAACTACTGCTTTTCTGGTGAAAGTGATCAGGACAGTGTCCCTGAGCCTTTTGCAATTCCACTTGACCCAGGAGTGCTGACGGTGTTCAGAACTGACCAGATTCCGCTCCCAAGGAGACCTGGAAGGATTCCTAATTCTTCACACCAACCGCCTGGCAAAAACTTCTCATTTCCAACTGTGATCTGGAAGACAAGGTTACGTTCAGGAAGCAAATAGCTTCTGCCCTTCTCCACAGATGCCGCACGTCACTTCCACTGATGGCACAAGCTGCAAGGAGCAAGTGAAGACACTATGCAGCACACAACCGAAAACCTGGCTTTCACCAGCATGCCATGTTATTGCCAGCATGTGGAAGCAGAACCAGCGGTCAGCACACATACATTAGATCAAAGTCAATCCATTTTCAAATGAATCATCTGTAAGGTTCCTGGAGGAAGGCTGAGAAACCTTATCTTAGACACTGCACTTGAAAGGCAGTAATAAACCCATAAAACACTAAATTATGGCATACATCTAGCATGTTTACCCTCAGAGGTATTTTTCTAGAGGGAAAAAACAGTACTGTTGTGCTTTTAAAAGCATGCGTAGCTGTAAAAATCATATTGAAGGTGAAGCAGTGGAAGTAAGAGCTTTTAATCTTATGGGTGTGCCTCTCGTGGAACTAAATGACACACTGAGCTACTGTGTCAACATAACTGGATAAATTTATCCAAAGCACGAGGGGCCCCACTTCAGAACATACAGCGATACAAGTGTTCCTTTCTTCTTGGTACATCACTGAGTCTGCCTTGGTCGCACCCAGGGCTGACAGCGCTATGGTCAGACGACTGACTTGGGCGCTCTTGTGCTTCTGTTGGAAGCCCATAACTCCATGGGAAGGTGCTGAAGGACTTTCAGCTCTTGACAACTATTTAGCCTGCATCTTCACGCTTCACAGGCTGCAGGTTTTCAGTCTACAGCCCTTGGTAAGCCAGAAAGCCTGTACTGAAACCAGCATTATACCTGTATCAGTCAGGTTTGGTGTCAAGGGGAAGAAGATCAGACAAAACTCTCTGCAAGAGCTGCAGATAACTCTTCTGTGGAGACATCACTGAAAAGCTGTCTTCACCACTGAAAGCACCAGCTGCTTACTCACCCAGAGTATGCTCTCTGCAAGAGACATCCACTGATCCCATCAGCAAATCCCAGAGCAACTCATTTACTTTATTACAGCCAGGGAAAAATGCAAAGCCAAATTTTTACAAGGGTGTCTAGTTCCTAAATCAAAACATACGTTTCTCATGGGATTTGAAAGAGTGCAGATTCCCACTGACTTCAAATGAGTCAGTCTGTAGGAAATCTTTAAGCCCCGTGCTGCAACTGAACGCTTCCCAAAGGTTGTGAATAAAGGCAGACGTGATTTAGAAGGGAATTCAACTCTGGCATGCCGTTGTTAGTAGCTGATCAGCAGCTCTTCACAACTGAAAGGAGGATCATATCTGCTCCAGTCAAGGAATAAATTTGGTCTCAGAGGGAAAAAAAGTAATATACACTAAAAAGCAGCAGCCTGTGCTTGTGTGTCAAGCTCACTCTGAGGTTCATCTTCTGTTGGATTACACACAGCTACAAACTTCTTATAGAAATCTACTCATCAGTGATTACCAGAAAATTCCCCAATTGTCAAAACAGATTCTGCTGTCATCTGTCACACACACATTCTGCTGTACGAGACTTCACCGACTGCTTCATCTGTCTACCTCATTCTACCAAATGGTGTACTTCTGAGCACGTCTGTATCACTGAACCTAAACCCCCAGAGAAGCCACACCAAAGAAGCGGCAGAAGGCTACTGTGGATAGTGGATGTTCAGGGAAAATCTGAAGGAGGGAGCCTACGATGAAAGGTGGGAATCAATAACTTCCATTTACAAGCCACAAATGTGCAAAATCTCCATCATTGTTGAGCCACTAAGTTTTTTTTAGTTTCTTTGGGTATAACTTACAAAAACACAACTTGCAGGTTACCTACACATGCAAACACAGCAATTCTAAACAGCAACTGTTCCAAAGGGCTGGGGGAAAAAAGGAACCAGTTCTAAACGACTAGCACTACGGAGTATGCTTAAAACTCAGCTTTTTTCTACCGAGAGACAAAAGAGAATGAACTGCCATAAAACTGAAACTTTCACTTGCTTAACTTGATTGTATTTAAGACCATAACAGACAGGAAAATTTACTGAGGATACTGGTGCTAAATAATGTATTCAGGCCTTTTCTATTTTTCACTTGCTCCTTCAGGCTTTAACACAATTTGTTTCACTCTGTTGTCAATTGCTACATTTACAGCTTTTTGTATTGTGCTGCTTTACTTTAGAAAGCAACCAAAAAGAGAAGTCAAATTCTTATCATGGCTGCGGTAAATTCAGGAGTCATTTCTGTGTGACACATCCTGTTCAGAGCTACAGAAATGCAGTCTGCAGAAAAGTCACTTGCAAGCTTTCTTCTGCGTTACTCTCAAAAAGCATTTATCTACCTCCACTCAGCCTTCTCTCCACTGGGGAATATACCTTCATGTGTCTGCTCATACGGATGCCTCACAATGAGTTTTACATCTTTACTATATTTTAAGAGACCCTAATAATTTCATAACTTGCATTTCTCCCGCTACTTCAAATGCTGTGCAGCACACAGTATTTGAAAACTAGCTCTAACACCCTGATGCACTTAAAGAAGGCAGCATTTCAGAAGCCTGTAACTTCTAATAATCCAACAAAAGCCTGGATGTGGACTGTCTATCCAGGTGCCTCACTGATATCACTGGGAGATTTAGTAAATTAAGTGTTGCAAGAGCATACCCTTAACATTACTTACATTATAGAAATGGCTGGAAATTCACACTGGTGTCAGGGCTTCTGTGCCCAGGGCATCCACGTTAGATGCTCTACAAGCATCTAAGCTGGGGGAGAGGCCTGAGGAAGCTCCTGCTGCACAGCGGAGCTACAAACTGCTATGACAGGCCAGTGACTACGTTTGAAAGAGAGTCCAGGTCTCACAGCTCACATACATCCACTCCATGCATGCCTTCCATGCATCTACCATGCTCCTCCTGCTTCATGCCAAAGCTGATGGGATACCAGTCTCCCAGCCACCTATTGACAGGTAGCCTGATGGAAGTTACACACACAGTACCAATATTGGAATACGGTTGTTAAATTTACAGCTGGTCCAGCAACGGAAGTATTTGTGAATATGTTGTCTCAAATCCTGTAATTTCTTCATAAAAATCAGAAGTTCTTCACTAAGCACTAGCTACGAACACACAAAAGAAACTTTACATCAAGACTGTACTTTTTTTTCCAGACTATCATCATCCTTTTTGTTGTAGATGTAGATCACATTCAGATGCTTCAGGGTGAAATACTGGTTTGTGCTAAAAACGTGGCATGCATTTGTTTTAGGTTTCTAATGCTGCCTTCTAATAGTCTGGAATCAATATCCAGAGTCAAAAGGAGCTTTATAACCCACTCCATTTAAATATTACAGTATACACTACGCATTCAGACACAACGATTCTGTGCTCATAATACCTCACATCCCCGACATGTCCATCTTGAGAGTATGGTTATAATCATCAATTCTATTCTGCACACCATCTGCACTATTAAATTGCTTGGCATTTCTTGCTCGATCTTATCACTTGCAACATAGTGCTGCTGAAATGCAAAGCTCTTTCAGCATGAGTTCCACTGACAGTGCAACTAAATTTTTTTTTTTAGTAGTTGCCCTTGACTCTGAAATTGAACAAGAATAAGGCATCAGAATACTTTCTTCTTCTGTGTTAATGAGAATGATCATTTGGAACATGGATTCCCCAGTTATGATGCTATAGAAACAGCAGTGGTGATTCAGCAGCACCTGGGGGAACGGGGAGGGTGAGGGTGTCAAAAAAGTAAAATAAGTGATGGGTGCTGGTGCTGCATAATCACAGAAAGCACACACAGTAGTTCAGGAGTCTGACAAAACTCTGTTCGTGAAATGAAAAAAAATAATAATCAGACAACAACGTGCTGAAAAACACCTAATTGCTCTGAGAGACAATGTGGAATAAAGCTGGCAGTTACTGTCTCTGGTAGTGGTTTTTTGCTCCTACGAACAGCTAACACGGTAGGAAGTATGCTGCTTTTTACCACAGAAAGCATTTACGTCAACTGCTACAATCAAGAACATCAATTTTGAAAAGAACATCACCTCTTTTGGGTTTAAGAGTTCATCTGCATTAGTGTGTCACAATCACAAAACTTCCACGAAACTTTAAGGCATAAATCACTTCAAAAAAACAATTTAGCATCGCAGAATTTAGCGTATTTAGAGAAAACCAGGAACAAACTGCAAGAATGCAGCTGAGCCTTGGTACTGCTTTACTGCATTTACGTGTGCCTGTAAGTGTTTATAAATGCACAATCCACAAATCTTCCGTCAAGTCTGCAGAAACAATTTCTGTGTAGAACGCCTTCCAAGCAAAGTTCACTCTCACACAAGTGGCTGTACTGGCTCTCGGAAGATTTTCTCATTTTGTACGCCAAGCTTCTCCCCAAGCACATTGCGCAATATGTTTCTAAGCCCAGTAAGCTGACACTGGCAATTTCTCGCCCAAGCCTACATGAATTCTAAAAGCAACGATGCTGAACTCCAGAAACAAAGACAAGAGATTATACCTATTTTATTATCTCCTATTCAATGAACTCTATTTCAGTCATTCATTGCTGTTCTGGGGAATTATCTCAATAGCCCCATGCAACAGTGTTGGTGTAGGGGCCACTGTTTCATGAAACTTGAGCACAAGAAGCTGAAGAAAAGGAGATTCCCCGATATAATGCAACATTAAAGTTACAAGGAGAGACTGGTATGACAAGCACACCAGTCAAGCTGTTTAGCTTGAGAACCATCCTACAACAAGTGACTGCACAGATTAGAAAACCCAGATCCTCCCCAGTCACTAACTGTGTGATCTTTCTTATCTTCCACTAGTCCCTCTGAGATTGTACACACAAGTCAGAATGCTTGATACTGTGCTTCTGAGAAGTCACCATTCTTAGAAAAAAAAATTCTGTAGCTTAATCTTGCAAGGCAGACAAGCAGGAGGAACACACACCCAAAAACACTAAACAAAAGAGCCCTCTATCCATGCGCTGTAAATCAACGCAAGTTTCTCCAAAAGAGGGTGCAAGGTACTCCAGAATAAGAATCCTCTTCATGAAGGAAAAAAAGCCCTTGAGACAGCTGATCAAATCCAGATACAAGGAGTTTTGCAAGAAATCGGACTAGATTTTCCTCTCTTCACCTTATCTCTTTGCATGGAGGAAAGTGGGATAAGCGTTGAAATCTGTTTTTGTCAGACACTTTTCCAAGAGCTTTTAGGGCTGATTTCACACTTATTTCTCAAGAAGCAATTTTATTTTTTTTGCTGAACTCAAGCAGGATTTAAACCATGCAAGCAGAAGTGCTAGAATAGGCTCATTCTTAATATTTGGTGCTTGAATGGTTCAATTATACATTGCTGAGACCTACTCACTAATCACATGCACTGCTAATTATGTCTCAGCATTTAAGGACCATCAGTTGACTGAAGCTGGCAGAAGATTATTAGTAGACTAATCTACATTTAGAGCGGATGATGAGTATTTACATCTGCAATCAGATGTTACTTAATACTCCTTGAAGTTCTCTTTGAAACAGTGAAAGGCATGAAGTGAACCTACATCAGAGATCACCAAGAGTTCAGACTATGTTATACAAAGCAGAAACAAGATATTGAAAAGGGAAGGCTTGATAGAGGACAGATACATCACCCTGTAGTTCTTTCCCCCCTCCCCAAATCACAGTTGATTTATATGCATTACAAGAGTTGAGAGGTTTATTGTTTTATTTAATTCAAACGCAGTTATAAGCTTGATTTTCCAAACCCTCATGAAATGGTATCACTCCTTACTCTTGTAACTTTGTTGGCCTTTACACTGAGTCCAGTAAGACTTGACATGTCGAATAAGACAAGTTAACTATTACTTACTTTGAAAGTACTTTTACCGCTGAATCCTTATTTGACATTCAGTCATGCTGTACTGTTTTCATACGCTACTTTTTTTTAAATAATGTAGTATACAGACATTCTTTATCAAGGTAACTAACATGGTCTTTGATCACTGAAAGCACACAGCAAGAGAGTGGACAAGAAGGGGAACAGGGAAGCAGCTTAGATCACCTACAAATGCCACCCCTCCCCCGCCCCCTTTTAAAGCAGTTAAAAAAAAAAAATCTGTGCAATAGTTACACCCTCCATGATCATTTTGGTTTTGCCCCAACACTGCTCCCTATGTGCATTCTTCAGCTTACTCAGCTTCTACTTTTTCATGCTCTTCTGCTCCTAACCGAAAAGCCATTTTTTCTCTAGCTTAAAGTTTCTAGAGAACAACTAGTTCTGTAAAATATATACAGTATATAAAATGCAACAGGAATAAAAAAAACAAGTAAGAAAACTCACAGATCTTTCTACACCTAAGCACAGCATTTGAGTCAGGGGCACAAGGCAGTTTTGGGATCGCAGCTGGTGTACGACCCATCAGCTCAGACGGCACAGAGCACATGCGGAGCAGACACCGACTTCTGCGTCCTGCTCTCTTCAGTCCTGGAGCTGGATATGCTGAGCTCTCCCAGTTCTGTGCATTGTCACTAAAGCAGAACGGCAAAGTATTTTTCCGGTTTTGCAATGCTTTGACTAAGTTCCCACAGCCAAACAGCACTGAAAGAAAAAGTGATGTTTGCACATCTACACAGTTTGCTCAAAAGCCACTGAAATAAGCAAATCGTATTACATAAGTGTGCAGTTATGTAGCGCTATATTCCAGACGCCTACTGCCAGAATTAAAAGGGGCCCACTTCAAGTCAAATCTCCCATTACAAGAAAAGCCTCCCTGAACTACAGAGACCTCGCCCACCGCACAGCTCAGAGTCTGAAAATTCACCAACGCAAGAGACACAAAAACACCACGGTTAATTCAATTCCGTGAGCCTCACTACAAGGCTGCTTCTGCCACAGAACCCAAAGAGACTCTCGGGTCCCACCTGCCCCGGAACGAAGGGGTGTCGGGGTGCTCAACACCTGAAGTCTCTCTTCTCTGCCTGTGGAGAGTGTGGGACCTGTAACGAAGCTCGATGGCCCACCCGCGAGGGCAGCTCCCCTGACTCCCAAGAACGCCACCTCTCGCACCGCATCTCTGCGAGGGGCACAGGGGACAAGCTGCGCCTGCACCCTTCGGAATCTCCCGCCTCAAGCAACCGAAAGCAGCAGGCCACGAGGAACAGCTTGCAGGGTTTCAAAGAGCTGACCCACACATGCAGATCTGTGCTGAAGACGCTTTCGTGGAAACCAGATACAATCCCACCGGGCTTGCTGCCCCCTTTTTTCTTTCCTCTTCCCCTCTCCCCAGCAGAGGGGGAAACCACAGCACCAGCCAAAACTTTTTAAATGCTTATTTTTCTGCATGTATTTCCCATATGCAAAAAACACGCCACACAATAACGTTAAAATTGCAGGTCAGGTCAACTTCCCGCTCCTGACTTTTTTGGGGCAAGAAGACATTCATTCAGTACTATAACCTTAGTTGTATTAAGTCTTCACAAGTCTAGTAAGCGGGCTTTTTTATCCTACATTCACACCACATACCTGCTGTTCAAACAAACACACAAAAAAAAGACAGGGGGAAGTTTTTTTGTTTTGTTTTCAAGAGCGGGGCCAGGCATACCACACCACACAACCCGGGCTCGCCACACCTTCAGGCGAAGGCGCTGCGATTTCTTTTTTATCGCTGGGAGAGCCGCCAGACCGGGGTGGGGGGACGCAGCTCCCTCTCCCAGCCCACCCATCCCGCACAGGTCTCACCCAGCCGACGCCCGGAGCGTCCCAGCTAACCGCGTCGGCACGAAGGGAAGCGCTGGAGCCACCCGGGCTGGTGCCAGACTTGCTTCTCCGAGCCCCCTGGACCCCGCAGCTGCCTCCCGGTGCGGGGGGGGG
>Ga0065711_1026851_pt1 | contig 58351 bp, 34 predicted proteins | sample Hoacrofraction12_FD_59098 | JGI IMG/M metagenome (GOLD analysis project Ga0065711, IMG submission 59098) | Hoatzin crop microbial communities from Cojedes, Venezuela - Epithelial fraction 12 v2 (version 2) | ecosystem: Host-associated > Birds > Digestive system > Esophagus > Crop | place... | reverse complement strand
GGGGGGTGGGGGTAGGGGTGGAGGCGGAGGCGGCCCGACCGAGCACCGAAGGGGCGGGCTTTCGGACTGTGTCCCTCATGCACCCGGCGGGCGGCCCCGAGCCTCCCCGCAAGCACTCCGCCCTTTGTAATTCGTCGTGGTCTGGTTTTCACTCGTTAAAAGCATCTCGGTCCAGTAACATCCTTCTTCGGAAATTGCTAGAACGTATGTTTACTACTGAAAAAAAATTGTGACTTCTTTGAAGGCTTAATTTTTAAGTGTAACGTTCTTGCTGTTGTCACCTACTGCTACTGGCATATGCACAGGCGCAGATATCTTGTCTTTATTTCACTGTCAGTATGCCGAAATTATGTTTATATTGCGGATGATGAATGCTGCTTGAATACATTTGGCTTTATATCATCAGATCTTTTTATGGTAATAGTTTTAAAGGACACGCTGGAAAAAAGAGGTGCTCTCGGAGAAATCAAAGCAAGGATCCGGGCTGAAGTTTTTAATGCTCTGGAGGACCGAAGTGAACCACGGCCACCACTGTCTCATGAAAATCTCTTAATCAATGAACTAATTCGTGAATACCTGGAATACAACAAATACAAATACACATCATCTGTTTTAACTGCAGGTATTTGGGCTGAATTTTTTTTTTGGCATCACTGTGTTAGTGGACAGTTACTGTTTGGTTGACTAATTCCACTGATACTATGAAATGAATAAGTGAGACCAAGCTGCACAATCTTGTCTTCCTTTGGAAATAAATAAGATATGAACACTCTCTCGACAGCTTTACTTGCAGCATTAAGCCATTAGTTTTCTTGAAAATGTACACTTTGCTCCTTATCCTTGACGTAAATGCTGTGACAGAGCAGTTGATGAAAGAGCAAGAACATTTGCTAGCAGCCTGCAAAATCAAAATACCTCTCTTGAAATATCTGTTTTTGTTTTGGAAAATGGCTATTTTTAAAGCACATATCACATTTATTTTCCTCATTGGCATTTGGGTAAAAAAAAAATAGAAATCCTATAAATGAACAAAATTTCTTTGATGAATAATTTTAACTAAAATAATATGTAGATAAAGCAGTTGGTAGTCTGAATTATAGCAATTCTGGCAATTCGTGCATATAGACTGCGTCATGGTTAGTTGTCTTCGGATTTAATAACAAAAAAAGAATATGAAGAAGGTCCATATTTTTTAACAACTGCAGTGAAGTATTACTGGCTGTGCTAAAATACCAATATTTGAGTATTTGAATACAACATCTAAATGGTAGCAGTAACTTATATGGTGCAGCACTTAATTATTTTTGCAGCTATTGCTAACTTGTATTTGAAATTTTAAATTCTGTAGTTATGCTTAGATACAGTAATTACATTTGCTATTTAATAGTTTGATATATTTCACTCTATTAAAATTACAGGCACAAAGGTTCATCTTGAGAAGAGGGAATGGAGACAGTCTGTATAGTAGTTAATGTATGGAATCTGTTTGCTAACAGTACTTCTTTAGAGAAAGAGTGTTTTGCCTGATTAATTTATCTTTATATTGTAAGACTTCTTTAATATTTTTCTTAGATTCCTTTAGAGTAAAGATAAAACTTGTAATACACTATTGTAAATTATATGAGTATGAAGCACTAATGTTTAAGTGAGTTCCCTGGAATTACAATATACCATTAGATACTAATAGTCTAAAAGGGAGGTATGTGCTCTCATTCTCTTTTGAAGTATCCTGATCGGTCTTTAAAAGTTAATTGGTGATGTTTTTCTTAACAGTCTTAAGAATTTGGGGGAAATCTCTTTTCCAGAATCTGGCCAGCCGGAAGTGCCCTTGGATAGACAGTTTCTTGCCAAAGAGCTGAACATAGTTGAAGATGCAAATGGAAAATCAGTGTAAGGAGTGATGTTGGAATGCACAGTATATTCTGTTTGGCATATATTTTTCTCTGTAGTGTTACTATAAATCACATATAAATGTTCTCACCAACTGAAATGTGACTGGACCACAGGGCTGCTCTGACATGCTGGATTCAAACTCACAATGTCAGACATGGGGCCATTTTCAAACATACTCAAAACTAACATTAAATTCTGCCAACTCTGTGGCATTCTCCAGATAGTGTACTTGTGCACCAGAATGCAAGTCTCTTACCAGTAAAGTCCTCCCTACAGTCAGAAGCAGAAAACAGATACACCCTTTTCATATCAGTGAGTTGCTTTCTAGAGCAATAAAAAGACTATTGTACTCTGAGATTAGATACAAATTCACAGTGCTCTGATACAATGACATTAATGAGCTAGGATACTGAAGCACATTTAAACACGTTCAGTGTTCTCTGTAGCTTATGCTGTCAGAATCTGTCAGGTGCTTAGGAAGAATCAAGTTTGGGATGTGCAGCCTGCCAGAGTCTGATCCTTCACACTGCATGAGTGAGAATGTGGATCCATGTTCTTGTGCTAAGCATGCTCCAGTTCTTCACCCACAGGGGATCTGGAGCTTAGTAGAGAGTGTCTCTTAGTGCGAGCTTTTTAGGAGAATGTTGGTGTTCAGGGTGGGCTTAGGGCTGTGCTTATTTCTATAATGACGCTTGGCATAAGGTATTTTAAATAATTACTCTAAAGACATCTGTACATATTCTAGAAGTAAATATTAAGGTCTCAGAAGTTCTCAGGAAAGGGTGATTTTTTTTTAAATCACAGAATTGTAGAATGTTAAGGGTTGGAATGCTTAGTATTTCTTAGACTTGGTAGACTGCTCCTGTTGTTCCTCTCTTAAGCAGACCGCTTTTGTACGGAATTATCTCTCATTTCTTACATGGTGGTAGAGAAGAAAGTACGCAGAATACCCATCCAAAAGTGTCTTTGCTGAAATATCCAAAGCAGAACCTTGGCAAACTACCTGCTGAGAGAAATCAAAAAGGTGGGTGTGGGTATCAGGTCATTTTTGCAGAAGTTATATTTGTGACTAGATTTTCTGTATGATACACGTGGTTATAGCAGCATAAACATGCAGACAGACACAATGTACCTCCTTCTCTGTGCAAGGAATGCTTGCAGCTGGTACTTCTTTTGTATGAAAAATTCTTCAGCAGAACAGTGTTTATACCTCAAAAATACCACTAAGCTGTGTGACCTGCCCATACCTGTTGCTCATGTATTCATTTAAGAAAGTTCCTACTATAATCCAACTCAAGAAAGACCCACCTGTGATTTCTAAAACAACCTGTATATGTGCCTTTGTTTAAATAAGTGACCAACTTACACCAACTCGTAGGCCTGCTTCTCTCTGCTAGTATGCTAATGGGACAGCATGTACGGCATAGAAATCTGATTGCCCTCAGAAGTGCTTGACTGGCCTTCAAATGTGTCAGTAGTAGAACTTTCTCTCTCATATAGGAATGTATTTTATTTACGAAGCAGACATTTTTAAAAATTGCAGACAGCCAAATTTATGTAATTTCTCAACTGTGCAAGGTACTGTGAAGCTCCCGTTACCTTGTGGTAGTTGTAGCTACTTGTTATTACTAGAGGGAAGGAGAAAAAAACCTTATTGTTCATCTTAATTCTCTTAAGGCTTTTGGACTGTTAAAAACTGAAAAATTGGACAGCTGTGCCATTGTATTTTTGCTGCTCTGCAGTTACTAGTAAAGACGAGAAAATACTAATATCCCAGTTCTCAGTGTCAGAAAGGTCACCCACCAAATTGCTTTACCATATTCCTAAAAGTTAAACTAGCCAAACTGTACTCCCTTAGTCTATTACAAATCTGGAATGGGTCAGTCAGAGACAGTCTTATTATGCTGGCAATTTAATACAAGAATTTAACCTAAATTCTCAGTAAAACATGTTAAATAGTGGGTGTATCTCTTTGTTTCTCATCTGGTACTTACCTACTTTCTATAGAAAGTTTGTAACTCTTTAGCTGTCAATTTTGTATATGGGCATAAAACTTTCCTGAGGACATAATTCACATCCCACTGACTGCAGAAGCTTAACCTCCAAGTTCACTGCTCTATAGCAGAACACTGCTAAATCTTGTTTTCCCTTTCTGGTCTGCTTTTTGACTGGTTATAATTCATATGCCTAAGCTACAGAATGACAGGGATCGTTGGTTCAGTTTTTTCCTTCAAAGAGTCTGCTTGGCATATTACTTCACTTTCTACTGTGAGAATTTAGTACCATTGAGTTAGTACTGTCAACTATTTCTACTGAATCCAACATTTTGAAAAATAGGATGCCTGAGATATTATGTCTAAGAAGTGTGGCAGAAGTACTAAACAGCTTTTCTTAACAGTTAATTCATTGAGACAATGTTGTTTCCCTTCTGCCAGAAGAGGGGGCTGAAGAAATAAAATTTCAATACCAAAACTGCTTAAATGATCCTTTGTTAGGATATAATTATTCCTACCAGAAATTTTTGCATTTTAAAAAGCATACTCGGTGTACAGAAATAACTGTTTTTAAAGTATATCTTTGTACCTCAGTTCTGAAATTGACTTTGTGCCAGGTCACCTTGCCCTGTTGACTCCAATACAATTTTACACGGGGCTTTAATTGTTTAGAGTTAGTTACAAAACTCAGGATTAATCATAAGACGTGATAACACATTGCTTTTTGAACTAAAGAAAAATCTAACAGTTTTAAGGCTTTTAACCTTTAAGTTACTGTAGTCTGAAATTACTTTCTGCATGTGTTTGTGGAATATGTCAGTGGACACCTAAAGTCAGTGGGTTCAAAATACTAATTATCTAGCTATTTTAATTAGGCTGCATATTGAGGTAATCAAGTCCATTCATAAACTCAACCCTCCAAGTCTCATACTTTAACATCTAACTTGCTTTTTGTCTAACTTGCTTCTCATATTAAAAATTATTTTCCTTATTTAGTTGAGTGAATATTCCATTAAACTGGTATAGAGACTGGGAATCCTGATAAAACGTGTGGAATCTGATGTTTCTGTGAGTTCATTCACTATAGCCGAGTTGAAGTTGTCCGAAATCTAGTCTTTAGTAATGCAAAGCTCTTACCTCATACAGTTGCATGGAAAAACATATTTGTAAAATTGCCCAAATTTCCTATGATGATATTCTGTATCAAAGCTAATAATAGTAGAAAATAACACTTATACCTTTGGATCTCCAGATGTGTGAGAATATTTCTCTCTGTATTTCATTTTCAGATGGAATTCCAGAACCAGGAAGAATGGCTGGCATGAGCATCGCAGAGCCCCTAGTTTTGCAAAGTATAAACAGATGATATCCTTACTATGCTAATTTCTCATGTAAAGTTCTGTAAGAGTTAATTTAGGAAATTCTTCTTTGCATAAATTTCCCCAGAATGCACAGTGGGACCATTTCAGCTTGTTAGAGCTATCCATGAGACAGGATGATGGGGTCATACTGACTGTCAATGAAAAAAACGTTAGCAAAGGCTCTCTTTCTGCAGTGCTGAGAGAAGGAAAACTGTATATGTATAGTGAAGCCTGTGAATTGGGCCTAAAAATACTGGTTTTACTTTACAAAAATGTGTCTGTTAACTTACCATTTCCACCCTTTCCTTATTATGTTATGTCTTTGTGTGTCTTTCCTGTGTTTTTTCAATAAAATTTTTCGGTTTTATTCTGAGTGGCATTTTGCAAGTGTTCAAACTAAGCATTTTAATTATTCGTCTTTAAGAAGAAGAAGCTGCTACTTTCGGATAAGTATGGGAAAATAAATTTCAATAGAAAATTGAAGTGCTTTAGAGGAATGGTTGTTTTTAACTCTCCGGAAATTAGGACTATGTTTATCTTCATGCCAACAAACAAATGAGGGTAAGTCTTTTCCATCTGCAGTTGCTATAAATTGAAAAGTGTAACACTGAGTATATGGGAGGGAGAGGAACTTCTGTTTTTTTCCCAAATGACATGAAACTCAAAGTCAGGCAAAGCTAAAAATAAAGTTGATAATAGATTCCTGATTCCCAGAACTTTATTTAGCTGAAGTATTTACATGTTTTGAAATGGTAATTTATTTTATCAAAACTAACAGCTATTTTTCTCTACTCAATTAAAAAATGTATAGATGTTAATGTTTCTAGTGGTACTGAGAGGAGATTTGTATAAATAGATTTTTAGGATTGCATTCCTAAAAGTATTAATTGTTAGATAAATGGTACAGTAAGTGGGGAAAAAAGAGAGGAGGAAAACATGAAGTTTGCAAATTTAAGTACAAGGACCCCGAGTTGTACAGACTGCAAAGTTTTGCCTTAATCTCGATTTGACCCCATTAGCATTACAGGTATTTTTCTATTTTGATAAGCAGCCTAGCCTCTGCTCTAACGTGACCTTGCAGAGAACAGTTAAGGATTGAAAGGGGAAGTTGTATGTATCCCTTTGAAGCCTCAGCAATGAGTTCATCCCCTTCGTGTGGCTGGCAATGGTGTCAGCTCCCCATGTGCTGATTTGTAAGTATCTCAGGGCTGTTTCCAGGAGGGGAGGACATGTTTGCAAATATGCCTTGATCAAATCCATCTTTAAGTCTTTTGTAGCTTTGCATCAATTATAATTGACCATTGGGTCAAGCAAGTGAATTTATCTCTGTATGCCCTCACTGTTTGCTTTGTGGTAACACCACTGTCAGGTTCAACTACTTGGCTGAAGAGCCATCCATGTAAAAACTGCCACCATGGGATTCTGCTTCATTGCTATGGTCTTTCCTGCCACATCAGTGCAAACGTTCACAATCACTGGCCTCTCTTTTAATTTCTCTGTCTAAAAATATAGTAGAAAAATGGTCTTCTAAGCTGTTATTTGCAGATTACGTCCATTTTGGAATGAGCTGAAAGTGCCTTTATGGAAAGTTGCAAAAATGAACTTTCAAACAATGCAGATATGATTGCTCTGGCCACAGGAATCGATGAATTTTTAACTTTGGTTTTCCAGAGGTTAGATGCCAGACCCCTGTTTCTCCATAAACCAGTGGGCCAAATTGTTATGTATTTTTGGAATCTGAATTGTCTCTGCAAGGGCAAGGAAAAAGGCTCTGGGAAACACAGAAGCTCTAACCTTCCATGCTATGCAAATCTTCCAGTGTAACCAAAACCATTGCATCTGCTTTCTGTCTTCCCACCATAGATCATACAGAAGCTGCTCACGTGCCACAGATCTTCTTGGGAAATCGATTTTTAGTGCTAGAAATTAAATACGATTTTTGTTCTAGTGGAAGAGGATGAGGGAAAGTTCAGTACTTGACCTTCCCCCAAGCCCACAGCTCAGCAGGCTCCTGGGCTCCACAGTCATGAAAGCAGAGGCTGTTACAAGTATGCACCTCACTGAGCTTTGAGGTAGAAGTGTAAATGTGAAAACAGAGTAGAAATCTGTTTAAGACAGAGCGAATCTCGGGACTGTTTTCTTTAGGGATGGCAGCTTCAGCCCTTTGTCAGGATCCTGTGCTGGGATGGTGGGCGGAAGCTGGCGTGTTTGCTCTCGGTGCAACACACGTTTTGCCCAATTCTCTGACACCCTCACAGTACAGATTGGGGAATTTGGAACAATCTCTTCTTTCGAAGTATAGTCATTGTACAAGCAAATTAAAATGTATTTCCAATGATAGTACTTTTATACAACAAAGCTTTGAAATGTCTCTATGGAAATATACTGGTCTAATCACATTATTAATGGTCTAGCATTTATCCTGACAGTACATGAAATAGGAGAGCATCTTTCAAGATGCAGACATGTAGCAAGCTGCGTGAATGTCAGACTGCCTTACTTGGTAACAGATGAAGAGGAATTGAAAACCTGTACAATATGGCTGCACTTCCCAAAAAATAATTCCTTAAAAGTTTAAACTAAGCAAAGTCATTATTTAGATGAAAATAATTCACAATCCTAGACTCACAGGTTCAGGCTTTAGACGAAATTGCCACCTAGTTGAGCATGCACAAAAATTATTTTCTCAATTTAAGAAGCTGTCTTTAGCTTAATTACAGACTGTGATGTCTTGCATTAACTGCCCTTATTCTTTCTAGTGACATCATAAACTGAGGAAAGAAAAAAAAAAGATATAAGCATGTAGAAGTTTGGGGGTTTTAATGAGCAAAATGCATTTCTGAATTTTATTGGAGATAGAACACTGTAACTGAGACTGTTACTGAGGGAATTACACGAAAAGCGGCTGTTCTTTGTCTGAGAGCGCTATCAGAAGTGAAGGTGACAAGTTTGGTGTGGATATCAGGTCTGGAAAGCACTTCGCAAGAACTTAAGCATGAATTTAGAAAAAAATTTAAACCAAATTTTTGCTCTCCCCTAGAATCAGGGGAAACTAGGTTCATAGGCTGCACAGCATCAGTGCTGTTTCAGAGGTATTAGTTTCTGTCACACGCAGGGGAAATTTTTTTCTAAGGTTTATCAACACGCTTCAAGGAGTCAGTTACGCTTTCCTTCCTGAGCGCCCTTTGTATCAAGCCAAATCTTGGTGTCAGTTGATCAGTTTTCCGGTGAAGTGAGTAGCAATGAGTGGTTATGTTTAGGAAAAGAAACACCAAAATATTTGTTCACACTTGCAAACACACCCCTTCAGTAGCAGCTGGTGTCCAACTGATTCAGAACTGACCTGTGCGCTTCACATACTTCACTTGACCTGCAGCCAGCATTAAGCACCAAGCTTAACATTAAGCAGTTGGTGACTATTTTACCTTGTCAGACTGCACTCATGATTATTTGTTCCAGTTTGAATGCAGACTGTCCCTCCTGTTGCAAGAGCAGAACTCAGCACAGATGGGAACCCACCGGTACACTTGCCAGTTCCAATTATGGATGTCAACTTACAGAAACGTGGTTGGTAAACTCAGGTAAAAACATTTTAAAACAAAACAAATATTGCTTACCTGACACACATTATTTAACAAACTAATATCAACATCCACGCTTTTCTTTTTTCCCCCCCATTGTATTCAGGTTACACCACGGTAAGTCAGCCGAAAGTTCATTTCTTTCCTTCTCGAGTCCTCTTTTTTTTCCAAGTACAATATTTACAGTGCAAATTCAGCAGGGAGACATCTAAGGGCAGACTGCTCAATGCTTTATTTTTTCTAGAAAAGTAATTATAACAAGTAAACAAACACATCAGGGTTTTTAAAATAAAGCTTCTTTTGTTGTCACAAAGGCATTGTCCCCTGGGAATCCATAGCTTGCATTTTGAGGCAACTTGGATTTAAAATTACGACAACATTTAGCAAACTCCAACGAGGCTATTATATTAGTATATTCTTACATTAACTTTTAAGCAAAGGTTGGAAGCCACACTTACACTTATCAGTTCCTGCCCCACATGGGTCGAGAGTGCAACTGAGTCCCAGCAGTAGTATTTTTTAGACTTTCCTGCTGTATTTAATGTCACGTCATACATCACCCTCCAGCTCTGCCTCTGTTCAACACACTACTCAGGCAGCAAGCCTTCAAGTGCACATGCAGCGGTTTGCAGACCAGCCAGAATAATTTCCACTCCTTTTTAAGCTACTAGTAAAATGTGTCTGGTTTTGTGAAACAGCTGCATGTGTTTAAAAGGAACTTCTAGGGATAACTGATGAATGTTAAAACGATCACACTTTACAGAGGATCCCCTTGCCTTTCATTATTTTGTATTCATTCTATTCCCATTTAAAAGCTAAGTTTGCAACTGAGAAACTGTGAAAAAAATAGGGTGAACTACCCTGCGAGGAACTTTCTGCTAACAAGGGCAAGTTTCTTGGATTTACGTCCTTGTGACCATTTCCCCTGGCTTTGCTCCAATGCAGTCACACGTGCATGAGTCCGATATGGCACTGCTGCCTTGCGGGTCCGGAGAGGGCTTTGCACAGCTGCACAGCAACCCTGCACCTCAGCGGACACCGACCCTCCGTCTGCAAGGACAGGCTCCGGCCGCTGGGACTGCACGACTGTGTTGGCAAATCTAGCATTCTCCAGGCCTGAACATGAGTCTGTACCTGGTGTTTCTGAAATGTTGCAGGGAAGAAACCCTGATGCTCTTCTCCTTTCTCCTGTGTGCCCCCATTTGTTCACGCTGGCCAGAGCTAGAAGCAGGGGCTACAGATCTACCCCACCTGCAAGGGCTGGTACTTTGACTGAGTGACAGCAGACGTTTTCAGCTCAGCCTCCCCTCATAGGTATCTTCTTAGGATGCCAAGACCAACATGAACCTCATCCATCTTCCCCAGGAGGGCTTATTTTCCAGAGAAGACAGGGCTGTTGATGTCAAGAGAAATTATTTCACCCAGGACCGTGCTCTGATGCTTTGGGTATACACCATATTTAGTATGTTGCCGAGAGGGGGTTGTTTCGGTATTTTGTATCATCTGGCACGTTGACGGGAATTCCTAGAGGATCCTAGCTTTCCCTTTTTGGGATGTCTCCATCCACAGGTCCTACTGCACAAGGCTGTTGGCTACGAGCAGGGGAAGGAGGGGGGGAAGCTGGGGACTGAAGGTTTGGGGGCGTGTGAGGAAGGCTTGATGAGGACCAGATCACTCCCTAACCCCTGCAGGGCTTGCTCCCAGTGCCCTGTCCTCCCCTCCCCGCCATCGCACAGTGCCTGCCACCTGTTCTTTCAGCTGCATCCCAGGGACTGTTCCCCCTCAGCTATTTATCACTTTTCTTCCTTTCATGGACAGAGTGAGGTATTTCTTATATACGAAAAAGTATTTACAGTCCTTTCTCAGGAACTGAGCTGCACACCAGATTGCAAAAGAAACCTTGGCAAATCCTCCAGGGAGGTGGGAAACAACCCACTTGTTCCCCAGGGGCAAAGGAGGCTTAAACCAGCCCCAGGCTCCAGATGTCACAAAAACACACAGAGACCCAGAGCAACCTCCACCCACACATCCCTGCTGGGTCAGGAATAACCCTCCTCTTCCAAGCAACCCCTGAACTCGGGGACTTCTCTTAACTCCAAGAAAATGTGCTGATGGTGGGTGGGAAACCTGTGCCAGGTGGGGACCTGCCCTTTGAGCTTCTCCTATGCAGGGGGCCACAAGGGGTGAGGATGCTGCCAGAGCTGGGAGGAGTTAAAGGTCCATTTGCTTGGCCAAACTGTTCCACCCTAGGAAAAAGCAAAATCTCCGAGCTTGTGAGTTAGGGGCACCCCTTTCATGCCTTTCTGAAAGCTAGAACTGGCCCGCTTCCCTAAAGAGTGGCACAGGGCAGGGGCAGCAGCCTGGGATTAGGCCCTACTGGGAATGAGATCCTTGGCTCAGGCTGTCTTTTTAACCCAGGTACCGAGAGGATTTTCCCGCAGGACGTGGTTTCCAGGGCCCCTCCCCACTGACAAGATTCTCCTCCTCTATATAGTGAGGCTGCAAAGGCAGCGAGGACTTGGACTGTCCCGGCTGGTGGCTGTACAGGTTCCCGACTCTCCAATTCACTCTCTGCTCCCCTAATTGGACGCCTGTGAGTACCGCAGGGGCTGGAGATGCTGCTGGGGCTGGGGCTGGGGGGTGGCTGCACTTGGGGATGGAGCAGCTTGGCAAGCTAACTACTATGCTGCTCTGCAAACACATTCCGTGAATTAACCTGCACATAGCACACAAATTAGGAATAGGAACAGACCTATCGGACACGCCTAAATGGTTTTTCCGAATTTGTGTATTACAGATTGGCTTCTATTTAACATGCATTAGAGACTATGCACATTTTCTAGCTTGTTCCTCAGTCACCTCTAACGCTGCTATTGCTGAACTGAGCCTTAAAGATGCTGCAGAGCATGAGTCGCACTCTGAGCCAGCAGCAACACAGCTCACAGTGTGCTGAGCACCGCCGGGCTGTGGCACGTACCCGCTGCCATTAACATGTGCATTCAGTGAAGAAGAAACCTGGAAGTCTGAACTGCTGATCTTCAAGCATTTCTACTTCCTCAGCTCTAATCAAGGAACTTAGAGTGCTTTCTATGCTGCTTAAAGAAGGTATAACAATATAAAATCATTAATTAGTCAATTACTTGTTCTTTAAACAGGAAAAATGCTTAAAAATTAGAAGAAGAAATTGAAACATTTTTACAAAAATACCTTTAGCATTACATATGTATGTTTTTAATATGCTGGGAAAATTTAAGCGAAACTAATCTGATGATTCACTGACTTACACTAATTCGAGTAATTTCAAATGTGACATGCCTTTTTTTAAAGGGAAAATAAAGCAACAAACTTCTAAATTTAACAAAATACCGAGAATAAAGATGACAGTAGATGGCAGTGTAGAAAACAGCTTCAGTGTCATACCAGAAGCTCACTGGATCCTTGCACACGCAAATATATGTACACATATAAAAATGTTGATATGTATTTGAGAGGTGTGTGTGTGCATAATTAAGAAGCAATATGAGATATTTTAAATATAAAGGAAATCAGAAGGTTTGTCATTATTATCTACTACATACTTCTTAATAAAATCTTTTCTGAAATGCACTTGTTTGAAAACAAACCCACCTTCTCTTTCACACAAAGCTTTGCAGTTTGCAACCAGACGCTGTACGGAGACTGACTTGCTGAACTTCTGAAGTTCTCAGTTCCTTCAAGCCACCAAAACAGAGGCTCACACAATGAACCCCCAGAGAGCAGAGCGCTCGATGAAGTAGTCACTTTAGCTTAGTACATGGTACTCCTCTGGCTGTATCTGCTTATGTAAACAATGATTTTTATTCTCTCATTTGCAATTGACATGCTAGTCCCTAAAAGGTATTTGTTTTGAATTTGTTATCATTACATTTTTGTGGAACAGCTAGTATTGAGAAGAACATCGCCATATATGGTAGCAGGCATAGATGTACGCAGAGGATCCAACTCTTTATAAATCACTGAGACTTAGTAGTTGCAAATCTGTTGGCTTTTCTTTTAAATGTGTTAATTTTAGAAGAAGCCAAGAGCTAGAGACAGCTTTCCGTATGCGAAGTCCAGTTAAAATGTGGATTATTTATGAATTCTAACAAACATGCAGAATCTGATTTACTTAATATAATGACATTTGGGGTATTTAAAATAGCTGGTATTTTCCACATAAAGGGATTCTATCCCCACGTGATGCAACTGAAGTCTTTTTTCCTTCTAATTTTTACAGTTTACAACACAGGTAATAACCTGGGCCAATCTCTTTGCGATATTAAAAGAGCTATCAAGTGTTTTATCAGAGTTATATAGTAACTTGCATTAACAAAGGTGAGAAAACCTGATATGAGATCAAGGCACTTACAGACAATTTGATTAAAGGACACGGAGCATGGATTAAAGAAAAACAAACAACACACACACCCAAAAAAACCAGCCCTGTGAAACTACTGAAAATGTTCTTTCTTAAAATACAGACTTTCCCCATTCCATGGTTGAACAACCATACACCAGTATTGACGATTCCTCCATGTTCAGATGAAAATGTCCATAATGAGAGTAAGCATTTGAGGGGTGATCCCGGTGACCAACGGGGAGAGGTGAAAGGTCAGGAGGGATTGGGAGCAGCGCTTGTGACAAAGCTAACTGTACTGGGGAGCCAATTCCCAAACAAGGATCACAAGATTAGGATTCACCCTTAGATTTTCTTTTTTTTCAAGCAATGCTCCGTTGGGTAATTCAGTTAAGTACTGGAAAAGTAAAAGATAAGCAACCTGGAAAGAACATAGACAAGAACTACTGTAGCCAAGAAACACAGTTTGAGTCAAGCAGCAGGTTACGGCCACACTCTTCTATCAGAAACCACTTATGAGAACAGGACTTGGTTATATGTTCCTCTGTTCTAATAATTATTCCCTGTACGGCTGTCATAAGCTTTTATACTGACATGCACATCCCACAGAGGAAGGGAGAAGTGCCCCTTATCTTCTCATTAGGAAAAAAGCTGTCTCTCTGAGCTCTGACCCAGGAGGCAACTCTGATTGGTCAATAACCTTTATTTAAAGTGCACTTCCGGAAGATATTTATACTTTGTCCTTGGAATAATATACTCAGGATAAACTGATTATAAGGACAGCATTCAACTTCTGTCACTGACACGATAAGAGAAAAAACAGTGAAGATCAGCTGGGTATATCCCTAGTGGGAGAGCAGAAGGAGGAACAGAAAGTAAGCTGTGGAAGTATGCGTGCCCACGTGTATGTGCACATTGGGGTTTAGACAAGTCTATCAGATGGATCCAGTTCAGTGTAATTTGGCACATTTCTAAGGCAAGAAATTTCATACCAGTAGTATTTTTGTGATTGCTTTTCCTCTTTTTCTCCTCTTCCCTTCCTCAGCATAGCTCACCTCTGAGTATGAAAGTATTTACCCTTGTACATGATTTGGGCTATCATCTACCTAAAAGAATGGATAAGAACCTCTTACCACCTCTTGCACAGATAAGATATTGGTCTCCGTTTCTCTTAGCCAGCCCTACAGATGAAACCCAGGAACTGGCCACGTGGTAAATTTTGCCTTCCCGGGGAATGTTCTCAATAGGCAGTGATGAACCTTTCCTCCTGGCCCATTTCCCCAGTATCAATCGTATGTGGGAGCAGTGTAGTTCAGTCTCCATCAGAGATGGACCAGAAGGTTTACTGCCAGTTATTAATCAGAAAGCTTCAGCAGCTCATTAGTACAGCGCGCAGTACCTCACTAAGACAAATCCAGTTGAGTTTTTGGAGCTTGTCTTCTACCCCTTCCATTCAGAAACTTTCCTATAATACCAATACACATTAATTAATACTCATTAATATATTAAACTATTAATATTTGTTAATCCACACTTTGTAACTGCATATTCTTTTTTACTACAGTGGTACTCAGCTGCTACTACACTTTATCCTCAGATTTCAGAGGATCAGTCATGAAAGGTTCTTGTTACACAAATCCATGTATTCTCTTCATTGCATTTCAGAGGAGTTGCAAGATCCAGCTCAGACTGTTTATTTCCTATTTCTTGTAGGGGGTCTATTCTTACCATGTTTAAACTAGTCAAACATAGTGCTTAGATCCAGGGGATAAAAACTTGTATTTCCAAGCTCTGCAGTTCATGCCACCTCTTATACCTTCCAACCTCATCTTGCCTTCAGACAGACTGAATTTAAATAACAAAGTGCAGAAAGTTTTACATGCAGGAGGATCTAGGACAGCATAGTAGAATACAGACAGACCAGCTCTCTGTTTCACACTGTAATCTGTGGAAGATGTTTTTGACCTAGCACGTAAAAAGGGAAGGAGATTTCCCTTGGTCCTTGGGCAACAAAACAGTGAAGAACTTTTGGGTTGTCCCTCTGGGGACATGCTTTGTAGCAGGCCAACAGTTTTACCTTTGGTTGGGTTTTTGACAGAGATTGCCAGGATGATTTGGCAGTTTGATTTCCACCATCATTGCGGGCAGCCTCAAAGTGGCAGGATTTGACTCTGTGAAACTCATCTCTGCAGTTCAGTCTAATTTTTGGTGTTTCTGACACCAGCACCAAATTCCTACTGATTTGAATGTGCTGTCACTTGGCACTTAGCCACGGGCAGCATGATCCAGCCTTTCTGATGCCTCAGGACGCCCACATAGCTCTCTTCTGGGCTGAAAATGGACCAAAGTTCTCCCACCTCACTGCTGCAACAATTCCTCCCAAACCGCTGGGGCAGTGGGATGGAGAACTTGCCTTGCCCATTGCCACCGCAGCGGGAGGGGAGGGGCCTCAGGAGGCTCCTGCTGCTCCCCAAGCCCTGCGCTCCTGGAGCCGCAGCCCTGGCCATGGGGCAGCACGCACTTCATTCCCCTGTCCGGCCGGCTCCAGCCTGCGGCTGCCAGCTGGAAAGCGCAGCTGGAGAGAATACCATCTCCATTATTGGAACTGTGCAGCTGTACCAGCCCTCTTGGCAACGAGGTAACATTTTCTGCCTTAATCCACACAGAGGTCAAATAGTTTCCTCTTGCAGCTCTCTTCCAAGAATCCCCTGGGAGTGAGCGAAGGGCCACATCTGACAGAGCTCCCTCGCAGAGACTCAATGGCAGGGAGCACTGCACGTGGGCCAGCAGCGATGCACAGAGCCGAGCCCTCCCACTCACCCACATCACCACTCGCATTGCATGGGTGTAGATGACCTGGGTGGATTTTCCTCTTGAGGTTCTCCGGGCAAGGCTGGTGGCTCTAGAGCGAGCACATTTAGAGGAAAGCTGCTCTTTTTTTTTTTAGACGAGAGAATTGTCGAGGGAATCTAAGGAGCTGGGGCATCTAATTTCCATTGAATTTCAGTGGGATATCGTCCAACCCTCTTAGGCATCTCTAAAATCTTTGTTTTGTTTTTAAGCTTTATGGCACTTTCTGCATGATCCATGCTTCTCTCTCAGACCCCTCACACAGTCTGGCCTTTCAAAAAACATTAATCTGTGGGAAGGCTTCAGGGACAAATACTTGGAAACCGATCTCTGATACTCCCAGAGCACAGGGAGTCCGTTTGGCTATATACCACAGAGCTTGGTCTTTACAACAGGTAGATTGCTGACATCTTTAGCGGTCAGTTCTCCAAACTCCCTCAAGATTCATATTTGTCTGAATGCTGTAAATTAAATTAATTCTCAATAAGGAAACGAAACAGCCTTAGTCTTCTAGAGATGTTTTTCTTGGGCACACACTATTCCCTGCTCCCCACTGTAGCTCCTGCCCAGCTCTCCTCTCTGCTCCACTTCATGGCAGGTTTCCCAATCAGCACCACTCTTTTCCTGCCCTGTAGCAAACCACAAGAAGTCCTTTGTTTACTCCTTTCCTCATTTAGAGCTGTGTGTCCCACAGGACAGAGCAGAATACTTATGAAAGCTCCAGAATTATCACCAAAGCTCTTGCTGCTACATCCTAACGTCCAATGGCCGGAGTGGGAAAGAAGCTGCCTCCTCCCTCTCAAACACGTGCAAAGCAGCCACAACCCTCCCATTGCTCTCACCTACAGAGCAGATACATCCAGCTGCTTTATCTAAGTGCGACTGCACAATGCTTTTTTGTCCATGTGGAACTGCATGATACAGATTCCTCATCGTTGCAGTCTGAGCATCATGGTTCAGAGTATCTAACAGGTGATGCAATTCGCAGGCTTGTTTGTTTCTTCTCTCTCTGTCATGTGGTGGACCTGTACCCTTCATAAATAATCAGCTCCCACTGTCTGAGCCAATGGAAAGGTGATAACTCTAAATTACTTCTCCTTCACCAGCAGTACTGATAATTTTTTTTTCTGCTTTTTCTTTTGACCTTTTCTTACTCTTATCCTTCTCTAAATGAAACAGTATTACAGTGACTGGAAATAGTCTTTTGCATGAGAAGTTAGCTTCTGTCCTTTCTGGAACACAGCCTGGGAACTGTTCTTCCACTAATTATTTCATCATTGCACCGGTATTTCAGTATGCACCCAACAGTATTTGGGTGATGAGAAATTTTTGTGTCTTAATTTGTTTTAGTGCCACAAAGCTTTTGATTTAGGTGATTTCAGACATAGCAACAAAGGAATGGGAATCCGAATGCACATACTCTAAGGTATCTATGCTGGCACACAAAAATATCTCTGCATGGAAATGCGAGATATGACACAGGACCTATAGTGCTTTGGATCTACTGCATAGCAAAGCTGACAAATGTGTTTTGCCTAGAGCGTCCCCACATTTGCCTCCCTTTAAAGCAGAATATTTTGCTTCCTCAACAGGTGTCTATTGAGTCAAAATGGCTCAAAAACCTCTCAGCGATGATGAAAAATTCCTCTTTGTGGACAAAAACTTCATTAACAACCCACTTGCCCAGGCTGATTGGTCAGCAAAGAGACTGGTTTGGATCCCATCAGAGAAACATGGATTTGAAGCAGCAAGTATCAAGGAAGAGAAAGGGGATGAGGTGACAGTTGAACTGGCAGAAAATGGAAAGAAAGTGACACTCAGCAAGGATGACATTCAGAAGATGAACCCTCCAAAATTCTCCAAAGTGGAGGACATGGCAGAGCTGACTTGCCTCAATGAAGCTTCAGTGCTGCACAATCTAAGAGAGAGATACTTCTCCGGTTTAATTTATGTAAGTAGACTCAAACATGCACAACGGCATTTCCTCTTGCATGCTGCTATGTCCCGACACAGACAAGGTGGATCCCACCCACTGTCAGGGATGCAGTCCTTGTGTGTAACACCGCCATGCAAGTACTAACCCCTCAGTAATGGCATCCTAAACCAAAAATGTAGTCAGTTCACTTTATTCCCCATTACTCTCCTGCTTCTTTATTAATCTTCTTTAATTCTTTACCTAACTGAATTACAACACACAAAGGTTTCTTCCCCAAAACTTGCTAATTCTGAAAGGATATTGTTGGCTTGGAAAGTACTCTCTGATAGCTGAACAACACCTCAGTCCTGCTGTTTGGAAAAAATAAATAAATAGAAATTCAAAAAATTGAATGACTTCAGTGTAAACCTGAACAAGTTTCCAGTAACTTGTAAAAAGACCATACAGAAAAGCCAAATCATCCAGTCTTTTCTCAGGCAAAATTCCCACTGAAAGGGAGCTGACAAGTTCTGGTTTGGTGGGTGCTTAAGTAAAACCTTATGTTTGAATGAACTAATAAACCCACTGGAATTCAAGTGAGAGTACTCATATGCTCCAGTGTGTTACTGAATCAAAGACATGAATCCACTAAAATCTTTTTTTTTCTCCTTTGCTGGTCCACTTACAGATCAGACAAACCTGGACAAATTACAGTCTCCTCTATGTTCATGTGTATTAGGGCCAAGATTATTCTGTCTTCCAGTCTACACAAATATACTAACACAAGTGTATTTTGACATTAATAACCCTCTAATCTATCTGCATCAACAGTTAGAAAACTGCACAGTAAGAAAGCCCAGAAAATTCCATGGAAGTTGGCTGTTATCTTTGATTTTACACGGAGGATCCCTACACTGTGCTGCAGAAAAGTAATCTACAGTTTCAATTTCTGAAAATTTTACTTGCACAACATACCACTCACGAGTGAAACAAAGTACAGAGCTTAAGTAACAAGATTTTACAAGCAGCAGTAGAGGTCTCGTTACTGATATGAGGAACGCTAAATTGTAAAGTAGGAAATGAAGCAGAAAATAAGATAGTTCTATACAGCACAGCAAAGGAACTATTTAATTGTTATGCATAGGTTAAAAGAGCTAAGCCTAACATCTTTCCTTCAGGAATTTACTAAAATGCACATCTTCAAGATTCCTGAAAGAAGCTAGAATCTTTTCAGTATTTGAGCTTATTGGATTTTAAGTTTGCAGGTGAGCACATGGACCTATGTGCCATTATATCAGAACACACAGCATTAATTACTAAAATGGAATTTGTCTGAAAATGTTCTGCATTGTTGCAAGATCTAAAAATAATTACTAGAAGACTAGTGGGATAAAATGTGTGGGGTTTACTTCTTTGTTGTTGTTCTCAGCAACACTCTGCATAGATGTTCGAGGATTCCCAATATGTTTACTTTTCAGATTTTTTGTGGAACTTTCACTTTCTACAGGAAGAGGAAATTAATTTCAAAAAAGTGGATAATGCAATTAGAAGTCAAAGAATTATTTTATGGAGAAAAAATGGAAGTGTATCTGAAATTCAGTTTTCTTAACAGACTAAATTTTAAGGGGGTGGTAAAATGACAGTTACAAAGACATTATTTTGACTTGTATTACAACAAATTATTAATATTTTCAGTAACCAAAAACTGCTTAAAACTGTCCAGCCTTACACAGTGCTGCCCTGCTGGACACTCTTATACCTTTAAAAAAATAAAGGTATCTAATAAAGGCATCTAAACAGAATTTGAGGTTTTGTTCTCATCCACTTGCAAAATTAACTGTAAATAACCATCTCCTGACTTTGCCATGCAATGCCTACACTGCCTCCCTTGGAGTCCCACACATACAAAGACAATGCCACCTTAACATTTTCCCCTTCGGAGCATCACTGACACAAATGTGGAATCCCAATTCTGCTAAAGAAAAAAGTCAACTCAGGTAAAAAAAAAAAAAAAAATCATCTGCCCCTTGAGTTTCTATTAAATATTATTAAATAAAAAGACTCAATGCAGAAATTCACAGAGCGACTGTACACTGTAAAAACACCTTGGCCTTTTCCTTCATCATGGGTAATTAAGAAAGGGCAAGAAGTGCGCTGCCACTAACTCATGTTTCGTATTGCTCAGAACTCACAGAACCTGCCTTGTCCACACACAGATTAGAGCAAAAATGATTCTATAAACATCAATAACATAGCAATGCAACTTCGTTGGATTTGAGAGTAGAATCAAGTTTCTAGTGCCTGTATTCATAGGCACTACTAATTCAGTCTTCGCCTAACAGTGCAAAACACTTTCCTAAATACAGAAAACTATATATGCATATAGGAACCAGAGGTGGGACTCTTCTGCCCAAACTTCAGCATTTACAACAAAGCTGTGCGTACTTCTGCCAGTCTCTCTAAATACCCATCACCGGTGACTGTGAAAGGGATACACAAGCTCAGCACTCCTACGGACAGTATTCCTAAGATACAACAAACCATGTTCTCTCTCCAGACCCTCTAGGGAGAGATACGGCCATGGGTCTCCCCCTCTGGGCAGACCATGCCCCAAGGAGAATGAGTTAAAGCATGGAAACTTCAAACCCACCACTTTCAATCCCATGCTTAGCCAGCCGGCTCACTTCTCTTCAGAACATCACATAGATTAATCAGTTTTCCCCAAATCCTTGCAAAGGAGATACCTAGAACTACAATCGGTGAAACAAAAAGATGTTGGTCAACTTTCCTGAGATGAGAGATTGTATCAGTCACAGTCCAGTTAGAAATAGGGATTCCTGAACTTCACCAGCTCAGGCTTTTGCTTTGGCTTAATAACCTGCTTCTTGCACCTCAAAATTAGTTCTTCAAAACTGTACGTTTCACTGTGCAAACAGCCCTGCATTTGGCAAGTCAGGCAAATGCCTATAAATCTCAGGGAAGGGAGGCTTAAATAATTTCCTGAATTGGAAATTTAGTCTCCTATTATTTTATTTACTTTGTTGGGAATGATTAGTTGAGTGCATAGAGTAAATCTATTTCTACCAAAAATAAAGGCTATCCTTTCCCTAAGGGCCTTGGTGGTCATGCAAGGATAAAAACCTGTGACTTTTCAAGTGTATCGTCCCTGTGGCACTAAAGCTCATTTTGACACGATTAGCACAGAGTTTCCTTCTCAATTCCAGTGTCAATGAAAATCTGGCACAGTAATTATCTACCCTCCACATCAAGAGTTTTAGCGTGAGGATACTGAAAACTGGTGAAGATCCTGAGCTTGATTTTCTTGTTATCAGACCTGATAACATGGAAATGCAGTCACAACCTGTAATGGTAGGAGAGGTCCTCAGCACCACCCAGAGCACCCCAAATGCTCTCCTGCCCAGTGTGGAGCACCCAATCTGCTCCTCACTGCTGGAAGCTGGTAGATTCTCTCACTGTGTTTGCTGAATACCATATAAAGTGCTCAGGCTGTGCTGAGGCTGTTTTGTGCCATTTCCTATTATGGTCAGGAAAGGGAAATCCCTGTGCCCAGAGCCAAGCCTCCCAGATGCCATTTTACAGCCCTGCGTTACAGTGATTCCTATGGGGAAACCGAGGCAGCTTGAGCCCACCTCAGGCACAGCCCTGAGACTAAGGCCCAGCAGCAGCTGCGTGCCACCAAGCTCTCGCTCATACAGCAGGGCAATAATAAAAAAAAAAATAAATACAAACCCACTTATGCCTAAGTCAGACAGAACATAATTTCATTACCTCAGTTATTTTAACTAGCATGGTTTTAAAACTAACACCCATAGTCCAGCTTAAATAACCCAATACCCCTACAATTACAATCTCACAAGTTTGTAGTTTTTTATTCTGGGCTTTTAAATTTTCACAAAAAGAATGGAAAACCCTTGCAAATTGCTTACTTTTAGTGTTTGTGATATATCGCTCACCATCTATTCTCATATGCTTTTATTTCTGCTCCCAGTTCAATAGCTGGAGCTTTCTAAAATAAAGGAGAATTAAAAAGACCTAACAAAACCTGGATGAACAGGTTTTTTAGATGGTAGGCTAATGTTTTAGTTTGTTTTTATATGAATACCTTAATTAAACTGTAAACAGAAACCACATATTCCCTTAAATTTCTTACAGAAATAGTGATGTAGTGAAGGCATGACTATTCTGTTAAGACATCTGTTTGGAACTTGAGTAATTTTTTTCAAGGACTCTCATCAATCATTATTATATAGTGTTAATATAATCTTTTTTAAAAAGCCTTCTTCTAACATCAATCCAAGCTTCTTACCTAGGATTTCAGTTTACAAAATTTGAGACTTACCTGAGTAGAGGGCATACGCTAGTATGAAAGTACACATATAAAGAAATATTATGAAGTATTACAGTTGTTACATCACCACAGATGAGGGCGATTCACTATATACAGTGAAAATAACTGAAGTCAAGAAGCTCTAACATCAGATCAAAGCATGGTGTTTCTACAGATTGCTAAATTCACATACTCTCTAGCAGTTTGCTTATTAGAAGTAATTATTTGTGAACTTGGAAACTGCACCTATACGCATATGTTCAGAAATCACTGCTTCATTTGTTACACTAGGCAGAACACAAAAGAGTGTTATGCGCTAAAATCCTGTTAGTTCAATGCAGCTGATGCCTGTATTACCCAGACTAGACATGGCACATGATATTAATTCCAGTTTTTATCTGAATTTCTTTGCAGACTTATTCAGGTCTCTTCTGCGTGGTAATAAATCCGTACAAACAGCTGCCCATTTATTCAGAGAAGATTATTGACATGTACAAGGGAAAGAAGAGGCACGAGATGCCACCCCACATCTATGCTATTGCAGACACTGCCTACAGGAGCATGCTGCAAGGTAGGCGAGTTTAATGCTGCAATTCTTGGACATTACTGAGAGTAACATGGGAGAAAACACCTTATAACTCCACGTGTGCTCCTGTAGAAGCACAGGCAGAAAGGATCTGTTATGGAGAGTAACACAGGCTTTCTAGAAGTTTCAGAGGAATTCTTTGGCAGGAACGGCAGTCCACAAACACTGTGACTCAAAAAGGAAAAACAATCCTTTTACCCATCTGTGTCGAGGCATGTGGGAAGGTTTCAAAGTCAAGCAAATAGTTTTGGCAAATACGGGCATGGAAAATGCTCCCTCTCCACCAGTGGAGACTATTCCAAAGTTAGCTGCTAGCACTGCTGGATCTGTCGGCATTGCTCCTCTCTCTCCCCTAGCAAAGCAAATTCACATAACGTTTTGGGGCTAACTTCATGAAAGTCTTAATGCTTTGGAGCCCTGAGTTGAGATGTGGTCTGTTTTCTAACAGAAATGGCAACAAGCAGCCATGGGAAAGCAGCCAGGCCCCAAACAGCGCAAACAAAACCTTCAAAATTCACAGTGCTCTCCTTCTGCAGTCACTACTGACAGACTAAAGGGGTTTTGCTCTAGGGAAAAATCATAAATTTAGGGATGAAAAAGCTATAGCAATGAATGTATGAGGCTGCAACACCTACAGAACACAGGGACAGGACGCATTGCCATCTTGCATCGACCTCAGGTGTTCCAGGAAACCAAGACTCTGGAAAATGCTTTGATATTTAAATGCTGTCATTAGGGGCCTCATCCTGCAGAAATTCTGTCCGGTAGCTATGGCTCAGCAAGGTTTGCAGGCTCAGCCCTAACGCTTAGGGCTTCTGGGTTTGGAGCTTAAGGATTTAGGGCTTATAGGCTTTACAACTCACTGGGGAAAACAACAAACAGCATCTAGAAACTTCAGTTTAGCAGCTAGATTAGTACCCAGTATTTGTTTCCTTGTAATAGTTACATACATACACAGGACAGTGATTGTTACTGAGAAATGAATCCATTTAAAACCACTTTAAACCTCACCTGCCTACGCCAAAGCAATGACACGGCATTTCTCCAGGTGCACAGCCCAGTGTAACCACAAGGGCTGCGATACTCCTGGACTTGTTCTAGATGAAATGTGAACCTGATGAGTTTACTAGAAGTTACAAGTAGTCAGTTTGGCATATTATAGTTAATTGCTATTTTCTAAACCAAGACGTGGACTAGACAAAGTCCTTTCCCATAATGACAAAAAGATTATCTTACATGTGATAGGCCTCTGCACAGTCTAAATTGCCTGACCCCAGGCAGACTTCTACTGACTGCAAATGCCAATCAAATCCCTGTCCTTTTGGTACAAGCATACACACACGCCAATGGTGACTGATGTCAAATGCATCAAAACAGGTGTTTCCCCCCAAAAAAATCCTGAGTGCTCATAATTACTAACTGTAATGCTAACAAAATAATCCAAATAACAAAATCCTTAGAACTTCTGAAGATTACTTACTTGATTCCCTTACAACTTAGGTTCGTAACTTTTGAATTTTACTTCAAAATGTAGTTAATTTGACTCTAAACCCAGAGCGCTAGGTATTGATGCAACCCAGAAGGCACAGCTACAGTGCAGCAGAGAAGGAGGATCGATAAAGCAACAATAAAAGACATACTGAAAACAGAACTTCCTCCTTACTGTAACAGCAGTGTTATTCGTGAAGACAGGCATATAAAGTATGTTTAGGACTGAGGGGACAGGTGCTTTTAGAATAACATGATTCAGTAAATACCATTTTTGATGCAACCACAGTTATAAGAAACTTCCTTGGCATAAGCTCATCCCACTAAGCCACAGACATATATCTGTCTTCCAGATCATCTCTTGAACTCTGCTCTGTATCCAGTACTGTCCAGGGCTCTGAGCAGACCCTGAAGTCAGACCAGTCTTCTTTCCTCAGACCCTTTATTTTAGCAGCAAGCCTTGCAGGGGAGCTCTGCAAGAAGCTTCTGGCTCGTACAGGTCTTTAGCAGTGTTCTCCTCATTCAGCTGTGCAGAATACTGCTACTTGTCCTTTAAAAAGGCATGGGGAAAAACAACTAGGAAAAGGCTGCAAGCAATCTGCAGGAAAGAGGAAAAAAAATAATACTACAGCCTATTCTGAAAGAGCAGAATTGCTTTGGCCTGGCAGTACATGAGTTTTCTGCTTACCATGAAAAAAAAATGATACTACAGCCTATTCTGAAAGAGCAGAATTGCTTTGGCCTGGCAGTACATGAGTTTTCCATGAAACTAGTATCAGCACAGATCAGCCTGATTCCAGCAGCATAAGCACTTCTTCCACTCTTCCCCTCCCTGACAAGTCTCCGTCCTTCCTATCATGCTCTCCCAATAAGCAGTGAAGCCACTGGAGCTTGCTTGCCCTGTGCTGTGGTCATTAACTTCACCTAGCACAGCCTGGATTCAGCTGTGACTCCCAGGCTGGGTGCTGGGGGGAGAAGGCAGCAAGAGTGCATGCTTCTTTCTAGTCACTTTTTTGGTGCTCATAATAATTTCCTGGCCCCACCAACTCTTGAGGAAGCTTTACACCTCGTTATTCATGTGCCCCCTTTGCAAGGATTTCTTCTTGACAGCAGAGAGGAGGGGAGAGCAAGCAGAAAGAAAACAGGAGGGAATAGATCATCAATTGAGCCTTTAACAGAACCCTCTTCTGCCTCCTCCCATCCTAACCACGCACAGCTGGCACAGCAGCTGGGCAGCGGTCCCACAAGAGCTTGCATCACAAGCCCAGGACGCCCACGCTTTACTTGCTTATTTACTTGCACATGCCATTTTGGAGTCTCTCCATCTCTGAAGAGGGCCCCAGCTGGTTTTAAAGCTGTGCTTTTGTTTGTAAAAACGTACTCATGTTTTGTGCATGAAACTAAACCAAACCTCAAAATAACTCTAGTTATTCAGCCAAATTGTATTCACATTGGAGCGGTGAAAGTGGGTGTCAACATGACGGGGTATGTGTGCATGCAACACGTATATACAAAGAGAGCTTCATAGTTTTTTGTAAGCATATTTGCAAATGGGATATAAACATAAATTCTTACTTGTAAACATGGATCAGGGCACTGAATGTTTTCCTTGTGAAATTTCAGTGTTGTTCCTTCTCTGGGAAACTTGCATAGTTTCTTCTTGCCAAAACCAAATATATCTTAGATTCATGAGACTGAAGAACTACATTCTGGCACTTCATGACCAGGGCTGCCTGGCGAAGAACAATCAGCTTGTTCAGATGTCTCAGAGAACCTTTATCTTTCAGTGAATCAAGTCTCAGTGTCTGCAGATTTCTGATCCTATTGTAGGCTCATCACCCAGGAATCAGGGCCTTTCACTTTCTCACCCTCTCCTCTACTGGCACAAACATCAGCAAAAAGCATGAGTGGTGTACACTTCACTCCTCCTCTGCTTTATAGACTTACTTGATTAATGTATTCATTAGGGATGATGTTTAAGTCCCACCAAACTTGTTCTGGTAATAACAGTTAGCCACAGTTAACAGAAATCAGATATTTGGACCTTCTTCCAAATTTGCAGAAAAGCTGACATCTCACAGCACACACGAATTAACAAAGATGTTGGCTGGGGAGAGATAAAATTTCCACTTATTTCAAATGGTTCTGAGCACCTAAAACCTTTTTACAAACCACAGTCATGCTGTCTCATGCTCAAACTGGGATGCTGGATGTCTTGTTGAATCTGCTGATTGCCACGTCACTACGTGTCACTATGCAGTATGATCGTTGCCCAGGCACAGTCACTGATGCTCGTTTCCAACCAGAACAAGAATACACTTTATCCACTTTAGCTTTCTTTCATCTGAAAGACTAAGAGAATGTAACATTCCGCAAGAGCGTTTTGTGTGTGCGTCTGTCCCCAGAAGCTACCACACTGAACTGGGCCCTACTGGTTGTCTTTACAGACAAGCTAGCTGACTACTGCTACTACACTTAAGAGACTGCAATCACAAAAAATCACCCTATGCTTCTGCACCTACCCCTCTCTCCTGTGTTTTGGGTGTGGCAGCTCCCCAGTGGCACAGCCACCATATGAAGGGCTTGATGCCCTCATGCCAACTCTTGCACTGCCAGCACCAGTCTTCCTGCAGTCACGATGCAAAACTGGTCCAGGTGAAACCCACCCCTTGTTTTTTGCTGAATTAGTTTTGATCTGTGTGACCCCCTCCCGGTGTACAGCATGGCTGCACGAACGCTGCTGGTTCAGCAGCAGGGAGAAGGCAGTGCAGGCCAGGGCACAGAAGCTGGAGGTGGGTGGATGACTTCCTGCAGTGCTGCCAGTGATGATGGAGCTGAGACCCCACTCCAGTAGCGATGAGTAATTCTGCTGCCTTCTGTCATCTTCCCTGCTTGCAGCAAACAGCAAATAAGTGATAAACAATACAAATGAGAAAAGTCAGGTTATGTAGCAGTAGTAATAAGTCTAAAGTTTTCGTGTGGATGATTAGGATTTGTTAAGTGCTTTGGCAATAAATCATCATGGAGAAGATACATGACGGCTTTCTGCAGATTCAGGAAGGCTATCTATTTTTTGCAAAGCCATTTTTATTCAAGCTTGAGTTAAAGATAGAAAAACAAGCAACCTGTTAGTTACTGGGAGGTACGGAAGGGAAATACAGTTCCCAAGACTTTAGAAAGGCAGGCTGCTGTGAAAAGCCATCTGTTTACTGTGTCCTTAGTGGTACTGTACAGAGAAGTCCCCTTTAGGCAGTGTAGTTATTAACAAATGTAAAGAAGCAGTAAGTACGTGTAGAAACATGGTTTCAGTCTGTTTTTCTCCTTTTATGGTAAAGCTGCCAACTTGCTGCTTCATTGTGATAAACCATCCAATTTTGTTTGTGATTAAGCAGAGCTAGCTAGTCTATCAAGAACAGGGGGACATACAATTCTTGCAAACAATCTGGAGGTGTCTGGTGAAAAAACTAAGCAGATTCTAGGGGTGGGGAAAAGTCAACTTGCATGTTTAGGAAAGCTGGTGGGGTTTAGAATGTAAATGTAGATCTCTATGCTATTAAAAATTGAGGACAAAGTAAAAAAATGTCCAAAACATCTAATACAGGCATACAGCAAGTGGATATGATAGTCTTTCAGGTGGTGTCAAATTTTTGAAAAAGCCCCAGGAATTATGTTTAAGAAGTTTCATTCATGCAAGTCATTCTCTTCTGATAGATCTACCCACATAAAGTTGCAGAGACACAGTCCTTTCTGTACAAAATAAAATATTCCAGAACAGAAATAGAAGCAATTGAATGGCAAAGCCCTCAAAAGTAAATGAGAGCAGTATATGCAGCTCAAGATATAGCAGAATAGGATAAGATTTCCTGATATGTTTCATCCTTACCTTGGCAATTTGTTAAAACTCCTGAAGGAAATAGAGCAACATCTGGAATTCTCCCTCTGTGAATATCCACAGGACAGTTTGTCAGCATGAGGTTTTTGCAGGTCAGTCTGCACAGTTCAGCAATGCAGGGTCTGAAAGCTTCGAGACTTCATATGGCTGCCAAACCCCAGGGAAGTTAGATGGGGACAAGCCCAGTGACCAAGAGAGAAGCTTGGAAGAATTCCATGTGGTTGTTCACTTACAGAGAACAGGCAAATCACACAAGTCCAGTCCTGGAAGCATTTAATACTACAAGAGAAAGCTGAACGCAAATAAAAAATTTTTATTCACCCTCCAAGAACCCCCAATAGCCCTCAAGTAAGTTGCTATCAGTCAGGGTCACAAAGTGCTGTTTCACCAGAAGTCATCGTTGGAGAGCCAGCAACCACCCAGTAGTCCCTGCCTGCAGTTTGAGTCTCGCCGCTCCTTCCATTTCTTTCTTATTCCCATTTCAGCAGAATTTGTTCCCTGTACCTGCATGAGGGGCTGGGCTGATTGAGTCCAGAGAAATTCAGTAACTCAGGCTTGGCTTGCACAGCTTGTTCCCTGTCCCAGAGGGCACTTGGTCCAGCTTCTTCCTAACCCTTCTTTTGCTCTTACACTTCAGCAAAGCTGCCCATACGCATGCAGTCATGCAAACCCCTGTGGTGGGCCAGTTTATGAGATACCCTCAGGAGGCGTTTTTCACTTACTGGGGAGCAAAAGAAGGGCAGTAATGGGCAGTAAAGTGTAGTGAGAAAATAGTTGGCTTGGAGGAGACCAACTTTTTCTAATGTTCCCTGAACTCAGAAATTCCACTGGCAACTCTGTATCAAGGAGCCACTTTTTTTTTCTTTAGGGTATTTATGGGTTTGTGATGCAATATCAATATATGCCCATGGTTTCTATTTACACAACAGTGTATTTTTAGCAAAAATTCTACCGTGTTCTCACTTCTTTTAACCTAAAAGAAAGCCTAGCTCATCTCCTGCAGTGAAAAATAAACATGGCTCACATCTCCTCTCCTCCCAAATGTTTATGTGGAGGAGTCCTGCCGTGCTGATTGCTGACAAACATCACCAATAGAAACGTAATGAGTCATTTTGCACCAATTTACCAAATATAGCTGTTAAGTGGCACCATTTGCCGTTCCAGTGATCAATAAAGCAGTTAATGTTACAGCTATTGAGGAATTGGGAGTAAAACAGTTGTTTACTATTAATCCAAGCCATAGCAAAATCCTCTACTGCTTTTCCTAGACTGGCTGTGGTCCAAGCAGCAATTACAACTTGCACGCTTAATAGGTGTCTTTACACAGAGGACAAATTGTAAAGCCTCCCATTACCACAGACTTTTCTGGAAGTCTTGCTTCAATGGAGCTTTACAAAATAGTTCAACATTATGGAGCACACGATGAAACTTCAGTGAGTGTTCATTGTCCACCACAGCCTAGAGATCTGAGTCTGAGATCAGCCTTTTGGTAGAAAATTCTATGTAAAAGTTCTGAAGGTAAGAAGAAACTCCAACTCCAAAAGCATTAGCAGGGAGGAATGCTGCAAGAGCAGGTTATGGAGCCAGGATGTAATCCTAAACCTTGCTGCAGCATTGCAGTGTACTGGACGCTGCTGCGCAGAAACCTCTTACATGCCTCACATAGAAGAAATGCAGATTTTGGACCACCTTTTTATAAAATTTGATCCAAAATGCATTTCATGGTCCTGTTCATAGTAAAAAGGATGAAAAATACTTATGTATTTGTTGACATGGTCTTGTAAAATATGTGAAGTATCTTGTTTTATCTTACTCTTTGGAGGATATCTCAGAAAAATTACTTGTCCTCTTGATAGAATTCATCTTAGTCTGAAATTAAACAGAATAGTGCTCTGCTGAACTGCTCTGCTTTCAAAATTTAAAGCTTTGCATGACCAGCTTAAAACATTTTTGTTTTTGCTGTCTTATCTGTCCAGACTTTGTCGCAAGTGGGCTGCTAGCCATACTTCACAAGCGTAGTAAAAACTTGAGTTTCAGGTTTGAAATTTTCAATTATAATCTTCTTAGAGAAAGCCTGATCTTTTTGCTGTCCTCATGACAGTTCATCTCTAATGGAATTTACAAAAAATATTTTTGAACTCTTCACCTTTTGTTCATTGTTTGTACAAAATATTTCCATTAGAGATGCCTGTTTAAATGGAAGGGCAAATTAAATAAGATGTTAACCCAGTGCTTTTGACTAATTGTGGATTGCCAGATTTTGGTAGGTCTAGGGTGTTCAATGTAAATCCTTACAAATATAAGTGCTTCTGTCAGGACATAGCCATTTTCCCTAATTAATGGATTTTTTTCTTTATTCACAGATCGAGAAGACCAGTCTATCCTGTGCACGTAAGTAAAGTAACCTATTTTAGTATATCTCAATATTACAATGTCTTTCTCTATTCAAAATTGATTTGCATTCTGATGGAACTGACATATTCTCCTCACCTTCAGTAAGCTTGAACTCCACTCTCAGTAGATTTACCTGTTGATAAATAAAAAGCAGGTATCAGTGACGTAAGAAGTCTTTATTTCTTTGAGTTGACTTTCTGAATTCAGAGATTTATGAGTTTACAATGAACAGCTGGGAGTGTGGTTGTAAAACTGTCTGTGTAGAGAGAACAAGGGATTTTAAGAGCTTAGCAGAGGAAGCTGAGGAACTGAGAAAAGTGAGGAACCCAGCGCATATTTCCTGAGCTGCTTTTCATTTTTAGATGTTGGTAACTCACCACAACTTCCTTATTCAATTGGCATTGTAGCAAAGTGTGATGTTTCATACCCTTGCTGTCGTTCAGTGCTGTTTGTGTATTCAGTAGCTAGACCGGGGAAGGTTTGGTGCCTCCCTGCTGGCAGTGGCCACGCCAACAGCCTGGGCCTGAGGCAGGGGCATGTTGGCTAGCAGGGCTCAGCAGCACCACACAGCTTGGACCCTTCTGCAGTCTGCATAATTGGTTGAGGCAACAGCGAAATACCAGCTAAGCCAGCCCTGTTTTGAACTCTCGGATTTTTGTGTGTCCTGGCTTGCTGAAGGCCTCTTCCTGGAGTTTTCGTCTGCCAGTGCTCAGATAGCACCAGCGGGGCAGGGGATCAGCTATTGTATCATGCGTCAGGCAGTGATTTTATTGCAACAAGCTTTGCTGTGCAAAACTTACTGCTCCACAGATTCCCCTTGGTTTATCATTCCTACCTATTTTGCAAAACACTCAGACTGTTGAATGGGACAGGGATCTCCCATTTGACATTCAGTTTTGACCATTTCTCAATTTCTCTCTTGCTAGTTAGTTGGTTTTATTTACTTGAGTGCTTCTGACATAATTTTGTGTTTGTTGCATTAGGAATCTTCCAGGTTTTCTAATCAAAGATAGGATTTGATTTTGTGAAAACACTAATTATTGTTTGCAGAAGATGGCATGCATATTCTTTATACCAGGTTCATGCAGTGATGCTGTAGTCTGTCAAGTATTGTAAATACACATAGTCCCAAGCTGAACTAGTTTTAGGTTATCTGTGAAAATGTGGCAACTGGCTGACTGAATATATATATACACACACTACAGTATTTAAAAAGCATTGTTACTGATCATCAGCCCTACAGTTACTTGTAAGTGCCACTGCTGACTGGAAAAAATTAATCACCTAAGAAAAAGTAAAAATTATATACTGTGTCTGGTACCATAAGGGCTAGCATAGCTCTGACCTCTGTTGTAACAAGATTTCGTTACACACAAGCATATCAATCAAGAATCTGTCTAAAAATGCATTCATAAAAAAAAGAAATTTGAAATGCTGCAATGATGAAATAAAAATTGACCATCACTTTCTTCCCAGGATGAAACATGTAATGGTAATGAAGACTAATTTATGATATGTATTTCCTCCTTCTATTCCTACTTTAGTTTATTTTTGCATTAGTAAATCTTCAGACCTTCTTTTAACTTTGGACTATTAGGATTTTTAAGAAAGGGGCTTTCTTCTGCAAATCCATGCCTTTTTGTTCACAAAAATCCATTAAAGGCTCCACTTCTTTCAGCTACCATACATGGGAAAATACCTGTTTTTTCAACTGGCCAGGTAAGCTGGAAACAGAAGATGTTTCACCCCAGTAATACATAAAATAGAGAGAATGAAATGTGTTTCCCATTTTTGAACACAGCCACAGAAAGTGATTCACCCAGATGTTTAGAATAACTGCTGTATATTGGATGGGCATCATGACACATAGCTTAAAATGGTACTCACGTCAGTCTTTGAAAGCAAAAAGATTAGTCAAGCTAAAACTAATGTCCACAGCTTTAGCCACTACTGGTTTATCATACTTGGTGGCCTTGTTTGGCTATACAGAAAGAAGAAAGTTCACTTGGCTTTCAGCAGAGCAGCTGTCAAGCGGAAGCAAATTGCATTATTTTATAGAATTGCTAAGAATTCTAAGAAATTATCTTTTTTGCCTAAAATATGTAATAATAACTGAAGACTTCATGGCATTGATCAGCAGGGATCTTTTCTTTAAACAGCTACAGACTCAAACTTTCCAAGGCCTGGTACCTAAATTGTGAAAAAAACGTAGCTGTAAGGATTCATACATAAGTAGTTGTGGATGGTGCCAGAAACTCACTTATGTTTAGTTATGCTGCAGTGTAGACTGTTGCATTCTTCCACTTACTGCTACCTGTCTCCCACTTTTTGCTATTTACCTTCTGGGAATTCAGCAGGATAGCCAAAATACTGGGACAAATTGAAAGCATAAATTTTGCATTTTATTTTTAAATACTCCCTGCTGTTTGGTTTGTGCTACTTCTGCAAAATTGTTCCATTGCTAGCAGAACTTACCTGGAAACCAAAGGCCTGGTGGGATGCTAAGTACTTGGGGCTGGCCTGACATGCAGCTGGGGCATAGGCAGGGGCATAGATCTGAGAACTAGGAGTGATTCCATGCTTCTGAGTATAAATATAACCATTCTCAGGAGTTCACCCTCAGCTCATTGAACCTACCCTCATGTGGATAAGTATTGTTTGCATTCTTTTCCAATCCCTACCCTTTGTGTGATTAACTGTGGTATGTTTAAAATGCTCCAGTTTTAATGCTCCTGGGTTCTAATGCTTCAACAGAATTGCCATCTTTCCTAGATTTTATTTCCTCTACATTTTCTTAACAACTACACATATACTGCCTTTGATCTACTCTCCTCTGTGCACACATCCTTTATGCTGTTAGCTCCTTCCCATGGGCAGCATCACTGAACATCCTCTCATGTCATTCCCTGCCAGTTGTTCTCTGCCACTTTACAGTCAGCCTTAAAACCCCACATCCTATCATGCACATTTACAGCCTGCCTCTCTGGAACATAAGAAACTTTATACCATGGCTGTGCTCACTAACTAATATATCTGTGGCTACATTATTATATAATAACATAACATAACGTGTGCAATAAATATACAATATATAATACTGCACTTAAGGATATGAATTCTTATTATTTTATGGGTCTGAAAATGAAGACAGTTAAGACTTTTCCATCCTTGTGTTTTGGTCCCTGTACTGTTGTGGGCAGCCTCCACTGCTCTGCTTGGCTATTGGGATTCCCTGAAATTCCTGCCTGCATTTAGGCATCTCCCACTGCAGTCTCTCTTCTTTGATGCTGGATTTTTCCATGCAATATTCTGTATTCACTCTTGCAAAGACCATGCGTTGACCAGCACGTTAGATACTGCTGAAGGAAAAATCCCAAGAAATCTGTCCAGTTAGTCAGAGACCTGAGTGCATCAGCGACTAAGTGTGACTTTTCAAGCTTCTTCCAATGTAAGGAAAGGCACCAGCCCTCAAAGGAGTCTTCTGGCCTTTAGGTTGTTCAATTTTTTCAGATACAAGTGGAGCCTACTGGATTTTTCAGAAGGTGTTTTACCAAAAATTCCCCAGGTGCTTATTTGCCTAGCTAAGCATGAGTGTTGTAAAGATCTCCCCTTAAACCTGTCTGATCTTGGGGTTATCATATTTTAGCCACTTCCTGAAAAGAGTGGGTAGAATATTTTCTATGAAGCAGATGTGGCTAAAAGGACTGTGCACAAGCTTCAGTTAAACAAGAAACCACCTTAAATGAATGAGAAAAAAATCTGATCAAAATTCTGAATGTTTGGGGTAATGTGAAAACTGCAAAAACAAATGCTTGTTAAACATGTTAAAATAAAATAGGTTTTTGTTACCTATTACTTTTTTAAAAAATGTGTTTAGTTTGAATAGCTTCTATCAAAACACACGGAAGCAGGGTGCTATTGCCACTTAATTCAGTACAATAACAGGCAAAATCCTGGGGGAGGAAGTGACCATCCCGCCCTTTTCCCCTTCCTCCTCTCTCTCTTTTTGGGCAAACTGTCCAGAGCCTCAACCGCCCACGGGACCTCAGCCTGCTTTCTCCCCTGACACAGGTCAAGAAGCAGAGTCATCCAGAACATTCTCCAAACTGCAAAGTCGCATTAGTCAAAAGACTCCTCCACGAGAGAGCTAAACTCTTTTCTTTCCCAGCTCACTAAATCTCAAAGGCTGGAGCTGGCAAGCATTGCTGCCTGGCCCATATCCCACACAGATATCTTGTGTAGCTTTAGACACGGGGTGGAGCTTGGTGCTGAACCAGCCTGGTCTCTTTTGGGAATTTTTTTGTAAGTAAACGAGTAGGATCAGTGGGCTGGCTTCCGAGGTGGGTCTCTAGAGGGGTACAGCTGCACTAGGTAAAAGATTTTTATTATCTTTGCACATCTAGTCCTGCAGGATGACGCCTGGCAAGCCCTGATGTGATTTAGAGCACCTCATGGACTGCTCTGTGCACAGAGGCTTCCCGCAGTGCCAGCAGCCAGATTAAGAGAGTCAGTGGTCAATTTTTGTGGTTCATTGCTTACTGAAACAAATGCTGAAAATAAATTCTGCTGTTCCTTTTTAGATGTCTCCAAAAGTGGAATTAAGCTGTCTTATATCATAATATTAATATAGAAAGCTTTCAAATTTTCAACAACAAAAAACCCCTCATGTTTTTAACTGATTTTACCCAGTCATAGCCAAACGTACATGAGTCCTAGCTACACCACAGGCTCACCCCACAACAGTGGGGCCAACATGCTAGTCTCACCTTGTCCTAATTTGGAAACCTCTTCTAACTGGGATAATTTTCATTTAAGGTGAAGGTAATGGCATCATGGAGGATTTAGTAGCTCATGTGGTACAAAAATTCTGTTATAGTTGAGTGCTATATATGTGAGGTTATGTGCTTTAAATCCTGTACTGGAGTTCCTAAAACAATGCCTGGCAAGAAATGAGGGAAGAATAAATTTAAACTATGCCATACAATGTGAGAGTGGTGGTTTTAACAGAGCATGCCTCTAAGCCTAGTGGGCCCTTTTGCTTTGGGAAAGCCAAGGAGTTTCTTAGGAAGAAGACATGTATGAGAAGTAGATTAAGTACTGCTGTTGGGCTAATCAGAGCTGTGCAACGGGACCTGCTTTTGGTCTGGGTTTTTTTGTGTTGCCCATCTGAGCTGGGTGTAAAGAACAGCACTGGCAGTAAATGTGCTTCCTCTCTGTATGGCAGGCAACAAGAATGATCTGAGATGCTTCAATTAAACAAATGATTAGCCTACTCTCAAAATATCATGATTAGAACAGTGGTAACAGCATTTATATGGTGAACTCCCACTTCAGAACATAATTTAGGGGTAAAGACCGAGGAAAACGGGCACTCGGAAGAGAAGAGCAGATGCCTCCTGGGACAAACCCAGTTGTGTATGGTCCATGCCAAAACTGCTGAAAGATGCTTGCAAGAAAGACACATCTTTTAAAATTCAGTCACTGAGCTCAAGAGAGCACATAGATTTTAAAACAGCTGTGATTCCTCATACCACCTCACAATGAAAGTTGTTTGTACCACCCCAGAAATGATGGTACTTCAAGGCATATGCAGAGAAAAAAAAAAACACAGCATGATCAATTCTGTTGTAGCTCAGTAGTTCTAGGAAGAATTTCAGCCACCTGTGAAGCGAATTAAGAGATTCATATGCTCTTCTCCTTCTGGGTCTTCCCCCTTGTAAGCTTCTTGATGTTTTAGGGCACTGAACTTGATCTAGCCATTGCTCCTCATTAGTTAGTTTTCAAACACATGGTATTTTATCAGAGATGAAATCTAGACATTGTCATACAGCTGTGATGTATCTTTCAGTCTGAGGGCTACTAATGTTGTTGAATGGATACTTGTTTATCAGACATGTCTATTGTCATGGACATTTAAAAATGATCTGATGTCTTGAAAAATTAGATGCATGCATCAGCTATAGACATTATTCTTCATTACTTATTGAACATAGAGATTTTTTTTCTACTTGTAGCTGTTGAGATCCTGTCTGGTTTCCATTTCATGTTGAAGAACTTTTTATTGTCCACTTCAAAAGGACTTTAAAGCCTCAAAGTCTATCTGCAGAAAGTAGGAAACCCCTCAGCCTGTGCAGGAGCAAAGAGTTAAGGATGAAAGCACAGAACAAAATGTTAAGTAACTTAAGCATTGTGGTATGGTAGGATAATTACAAGTAAATTGATGCCACATATGGTAATACTCACAGGGATTTAGGGGAAAGCCAAATGATGGGCACTGTTGCCCTGGGAGAAGGGAAATGTAATTCATGTAGTGATGAACTACAAATAACCTTTAATAAAATTGAATATTTCAAAGCCCAGGGTTTGTTTGAAGAAAGTTTTTGTTTTGTTTTGTTTTTTATTCCCCAAAGAAAGTTGTAAGGTAGATTTATTTGAAAACTTTGTATGCATACATCTTCAAATTGTCGTGCTTGGTTTGGAATTGTTCCCAGGACACTTAATTTTTATCAGTAAAACATGGAAATCCTTTAGCACTGAAGCCCAGGCAGAGATGAATTCAACCTCTAAACTGTGCAATTTAACCCAGGTCTTGTGAAAAGGAACATATTTGTCTCAATTATTTCTGGTTAAAACTCTAAAAGCCAGAAGAAACACTTCTCATCATGTTGTACCTCAGGCAGGAATTGTTTCTGGTTTCCTAAGGTTTACATCAATGTCATCCCATCTTGAAAGTTCTGCCCAGCACTTACTCATATTTATGTCCATTTATCACTGGTCCCTCGGTAGGGAAAATTAACTCCTGCATTTCCTAATTAGGAAAAGAAGCAGAACTGCAATGGTTTCAGCTTCAAAAGAGTTGACAAATATCCATGGGATTTTTGAATGTATTGTTCTTTTTATTTTTAAATCCATTTTAGTTTAAATCCAAAGAGGTCCAACTTACATTTGGACTGTTGCCCTCCTCACAGCACCAGCCTGATGCAGCTGAAAGAACTCGTTTATTACACCCGCACCCACTTTAATGCTCTTTTTGACTGCTGAGACAGAACAGTATAAAAACATTTTTGTCTATGTAATCATCAGAGCCAAAGGTATCTGGAAGATAGGAGAGGATATAATGTGACACTTAGAGAGGGAAAAGGAGGCTGGAAATGTTCTTCTGAGAAAGGACTGCGTAAATCTGGCCCTTGTACCTGTACTTTGAAAACCATTATTTTACTCTAAGAGAGGGCTTAATAGTTGTAAACATACTTAACCCTGGAAGTCCTCCAGAAGGCGAAAATTTACCACTGCCTTCCTGCTTCCCAAGGGACACTGCATGGAGCACAGCTGGAATGCTGATTCTGCTGGTCAGACATCTCTCCACAGAAGATGTCCCTTATTCCCGGTTAGCCCGGACACCTCAGGCAGTCCCAGCTCTGGTCCCACTGAATTCAAGGAGCATTTGAACACTGAGTTCAGATGAGGCAGGGTCAGTCGCTTATTCTCCAGCACTGATACAAGCTGCTAGTCTACTTAAATGCCAGAGTTTCAGAAAACTATTGTATTACTGCTGATGTTTTTTTCTTACTGCTGTACTGCATCATAGTTAATGTTGTACTTTTTGGTCTTAAAATACAAGCAGACTCCCTGCCAGCTCCACTTCTCATAAACATTCAGATGCTGCCAAAGCTAGAGGAACCGGCGTTCAAAAATGCATCATGTTTTAGGTTTGCCTTAAATGGCCCAATATCCAGTCAAAATACTAACGGGACAGAGATATAGCTCTGATAATGCATTCTTTACATGCTGATGTCAGGTGGATTTGGAGAGGTGATGTTCTAGGGTAAATACTAACTGAGCTGGGCAGTTTCCAGCGCTGTTTTCATACACTAGGTACATCACGTGGCAGAAGGAGTCCACTAGTTACCTACCTTCTTTTGTGTTATTTTCTTTCCCTTCAGAGGTGAATCTGGTGCCGGCAAGACAGAAAACACCAAAAAGGTTATTCAGTACCTGGCTGTTGTTGCTTCATCACATAAGGGCAAAAAGGACACCAGCATCACTGTAAGTGAGCTCTTCCATATTCAACTCTTCTTTGAGCCTGTTAGGACTGTACTGAGCTGACTGTGCTAAGAGCAATCAACATCTGTGGCTTGCCAAACAGTTGACATTAAGAGTACACAATCACATCACAGCTCTATGGAAACAGTTTATAGAAAAAAAAACTTTTGTTTGACACCCCCTTAGGCATCAAATCAGAATGTAGTTTGCTAGAAGAGAAATATTCATAGCTTTCCATATGCATAGCACCTATTTATAAGCTAACAGGAAGGCCCTGAAGTCTGCAAGGGCTCAGGTACTTATTTTACCCTTGTCCCCTGACAACTAAGAAGTCTGGGAAAGCCTTTAGCTAACCTATTGTCCAGCTGCATCACAAATTTGTATACCAGCTTTTAAACTTCTAAAGTTTTGATTGGCTTTGTTAGCAAGCAAGTTTTCTTACTGACTAGCAACGAGTCCCAGTATAAAACATGCCTTTTCTTTTTAATCCCCTGTCAGAGAGAACAAATTTGAAAGCCACAATTATTTAGAAATACTTTGTTCCTTCAAAACTTTTAACAATCTTGCCTTAGTGGCTAAAGTTAGTTTTCTTGCTCTGACCCATAATACGAATTTATACCTGCCCAGTTCCCAGAGATGACTGGTGTGGCGGCGGCTGTCGACTACCTTTGCTGTTTTCAATGATACAACTCCAGGTCCTAGATCATTTTCAGCCTTTTGAATGTTACTCAAAAACTTCTGCAAAATAAAAAGGTAGCAATTCACTTTCGTGACAAAACAGGCTTAATTCAGGAAGACATTTCAGTGCGTCCTAAATGTAAGACTGAGTCCAAAATACGTAATTAGTAGGGTAGTGGGAAATAAAGTAAAAATGTCATGACCACACCTGTGCTGGGTCCTGCAGTTGCCCTTGCCTACCCTGTATGCTGGCAGACAGAAGACTCCAGAGCACAGAGTGTGCAGCCTGGTCTCTTCCACCATAAATAATTGTTGTTCATATACAGCAGATGCTGCTTTGGGGCAGGGGAGCGAGTAGATGTCCCTTTGGGTAGTATTTTCTAGAAATCTGGGATTAAATTTAGCGTAAACAGTCCAAGACTAAAGGCACAGTTTTCCTTCGGTGAATGTTTATGCAAAAAACTTCTTCCTACTGAGTCCTGCTCAGTGGCTGGGGGAAATGAACTTGTGATCTCAAGACCATTCCTAATTGGCATGTAACTGCAGTTGCTGCTGACTCTTCTGGGGAATTACATGAGTCTCAGGATCAAACTGGCCCCGAGACAGACCTGAAGGCAAATATCCACCAGACTGGATCTGAGAGAAAGTCTAAGCTGTTCTATAGCATGCTGATAAATAGTAATTCAGTGACTGGGAATACTAACACTGCAATTTCAGTCATTAAAAAATAAAAGAATAGCAAAATGCCTCAGTTGCACCAGAGAAGACCTAGGGATTTACTATAAAAATATCTGTCCTTTTCTGGTCCTGGGAGACTAACCTGGGACTGGATCCAAATCCCATCCCTTTGCTTCAGTTTTGTTTTTCTCTTTTTTCTTCAGTTAAAATGCTTTATATATGTTTATAGTATTTGTACTCGTGGTGTGTCTGCAGTAGATTGTTTTTATTTGTGTTCTTGGTTGATTTGCCTGGAAACTGTGTATTGGTTATTTTAAAACAGGAAAAACAATAAAAATGTCTGTGTAATGGAAATGACACTGACACTTTGTTTTATACCACATTATTCAATACAGCAAGGTCCATCTTTTTCTTACGTGAGTAACTTAGACTGTTTGATGTGTGTTTAAGGCACTGAGTGTAGATCTGCATGCTATTGTTGCACCTCAAAAATTTAAGAGAGATTTTGTTGAAATATGTTGTACGGTATGATAAAAAGCAACAATAGCTCCATATGCTCTCACAAATCAACCCTAACTGTGTCAGGCTCCATGGTAAAGAATGAGGTCTGACATGGGCAGGGTCATCTTTCAAATATCACTCTCTTTATGTGTGTGTTCAAACTGACATAGTTTTGAATGAAATTTCCCACGATCCTGAAAGAGCCACTCAGCCTGAAATTGAGCAATGTGATTTCTAAATGAAAATACCCAAATGCTTTCTGTGCTTCAGGTTGAACTTTTTAGGACTGTTGTGAAATAATTCCTAAACCTCACGGTGTTTGATTAATTTGTTTGGCTGCATGCTTGCCTTTAGATATTGCTTTCAATTTTACATTTTCATGTAACTGTTGAGAATTGTTCACATCCGCAAAAGTTAGCATGTTCTTAGCTTGCTGTTATGATGTGTAACAGAGCAATTCTCACCACTGCAGCCTGTGTCTGCAGGTGTTACGGCAGTTTCTTACAGGCCCTCCTAGGCACTCCTGTACTGTGGTGTGCCGCACCAGCACACCACTGTTTGGGAATATAGGCAGGTTTGCTGGCATATTCCTTCTGTTTCTGTGCCAGACAAATGGGATTTATTTTTTTTTAATGGGGTCTTTTTTCCCTGACTGACTGCTGTCTCTTCAGACTTTGGCTATGACAAAGGGCAATGTGTTGCCCCTTAGTTAATTTAGTACTTCGTTTGACAAGCTCTCTCCAAAAAAAAAAAAAATTCATTGCTGGAATAGGCAACTCTGAGTTCAGTGGACTTACAGCTGCCTACAGTGCTGTTAATGTGGAGCCACAGTTTTATACCCCAAGTTTATGGCATAGTTCAGTTCTCACTAGAAGCAGATGGTATCTGTCTCAGTTTAGCAGATAAAGCTCTATTTTAGCTGTCATCATCTGATTTCAGCAACACCCTATGCCTATAGTGAAGTGTTTAAGTCTACAGAGCTGCTGGAAAGAGCTGCTCAGTACAGAGAGACTTCAAGGACTTTTAGGAATTCATTACTTATTTTAGGGCTCCTGTATTAGCTTGTTTGGAAATCTTCCTTCCCTCTTCCAGCAACTCTCAAGTAGTGAGTTTTGGAAGATTTTTGGTGGGGTTTTTCTTTTTTTCAAAATGCAGTCTTGATATATGCCTTAGCTCTCAAAAGATCTGCAGTCTCAGGAAGATGCTCATTCTCCTGTCTCGTGACCACATAGAGAAGTTTAGCCATTTGTGAACAATATGTTGCTTTTTAATGACATTTTTGAGGCAGCTCTCATCATAGCCACATAAGTTACAAGACATTCAGCAACAGCATTTAGAAGAAGGTTACCAGTTCTGCACACTAATTGGGAAACACTTTCATTTTCCAAATTATTCCCCCTAGATGAAACCTAAATATTGCCTTATTTTCTAATTAACATTATTTAAATTACATCATATTATCTATCAAGGACTTTTTCCTTTTCAGGGTGAGTTATTTGAAATAATGCATGTTACTGCAGAGTAGTACTCAAAGAATAGGATGACAAGAAGCAAATGTGTGAGTGACCTCATACGACAGAGCAGAATGAAAAGTTCAAAAAAGCTATATTCATAAGCAAAGGAATTTTTCAACTTCATTGATTTGCTTAGAAATAGGAGTATTAAATGCGTGCTTGTTTCATTGCATGATTTGTTTCAATAGCAATTACCAATCACAATTAACAACATAATACAAAGTTTACGTGTTTGCATGAGAATTCGTTATCCTAGTTTGAAATAAATCAATGCATTTCCATATTTAACCTAAATAGCCTTGCATGAATCATTATTAATAGACTTGATGAAATCTGCTTTGTAGCTTTGTGCTGCATTACATTACAATGATTTTTGGCAAGTTATTCTAATTACATCATCATTTGCTAGCAAAGGATCTCAGTAAACTAACTTGAAATAGACATGCTAGAGGTTCCTTTAAGAATATCCCTTCTAATAATTATATTTAACTGGGAACAAAAAATTGACATTGAATGACCCTTTTTTTTGTTTTTTAAGAAAGACCAGTCATGATGCTAAACAGATTAACAACCTTTGATCTGTCACAGGCAACAGGGCTGGAAAAGGGTCATGTATACAGGACAACAGTCAACTGCACAAATATATAAACACAAAGATTAACAGAGAATGAAAATAAATCCACATGAAGTGCAGTATTCAGAAAAAAAAAAAGTTAGAGAATTAAATTATCTTTCACATTTTTCTCCAGTGTATGTGTGTTGGTTTTAATTAATTATGAAGTTTAGGGTTAACTGCGTCTGAATGAATTTTAGGGTGAGCTGGAAAAACAGCTTCTACAGGCAAACCCTATTCTTGAAGCTTTTGGAAATGCCAAAACTGTGAAGAATGACAACTCCTCCAGATTTGTAAGTAGGAAAAATCCAGTTGGGTCGGGGCGGGGGGGGGGGATGCATACCATAAACACATTGTACAGACAGTGGCCCTGAGCAGTGCTACTTTCTGAAGAGTGTCTTAAAACTCATCCCTTAAAAACAGTTTAGAATGCCTCTCTGAAAGCAGGAATTTGGCCTTATAGAAAATTAAAGATCAAGCTCAAACTTGGCAGTACCATTGTCCTCTCACAATTTATTAGTCTATATGTGGCCTTCCAGAGTTAATTCCTACTCTAGGACACATTCACCTTCCATTCACCTTCAGAATATTTGCAAAAAAAAAAATCTGTACTTTCTCTTTTTTTGCACCACTATTGAGCATATATCTTATGAGGTGTGACTGTTACATAGCAAGAGTGGTTAATATATTAAATTAAAAACTACATGAGAAAAAGAAAAAACAATCACACAGATTCAAGTTAGTGTGATGTGAGCTGAGGGCTGTCATTCTTTGCTTACACTTTTTCCTGGGAGATGCTTGTTTTCCCTGCAGACCCTCCTCTCCCGCCTCTGCTCTCACCCTGTAAAGTTCAGGGATCCATGCAGATGAACCTTAGCAGAGGGAGTTAGACAGATCCAATGCTATTCCCTCATTGAACTTGTGGAAATCAAAGCACAAAACAGATGTTTTCATATCCCCAGCTTCTAAAGCCTGGTCCAGTACGAAGGACTCCTTTTCCTCTAAGTGCCTGAACAAAATGTGGGGGCATATCTCTGCAGAGGGAGTAGCACACAAGTTCAGTTCCTTTCAGGCTTTCCACAGGTTGTCCCAGCAGGAAGGAATCAAGCATGTTACTCTTCAGAGGATGATGTACATGTATTATTAAAGAGGGTAAATACTAATGTTGGAAAACCAGGCATAACCTAAAAGAACAGCCCAATCTAGATCTTCTTTTCATTCACAGGGCAAATTCATCCGCATCAACTTTGATGTGACAGGCTACATTGTCGGAGCAAACATAGAGACTTGTATCCTTTTCAGTGAGCTGCACTCGAAGCTAACTAGGGTGAGCGGAAGGAAGATAAACAAGCTCCGTTGCATTGCTGAGGCTGGTATAAATAAAGACAGAGGAAAGTAGCTCCATTTATGCTGGTACCAGCTTCTCGGTTTGTCTTACTCTCATGTTTACATTTTCAGGTCTGTTTTCTCAGCTATAAGAAAGTGTGCTATTCCCCATATACAGCTTCAGAAAATGGAAGCACCATATCTAAGGCAATGGCTGGGGACTTCAAAAGTGGAGTCCCAGCACTACGATAATGGGAAAAGATTGTTTTGTGGTTAAGATTGCATGTGATCTTGAGAGCTGTACAGTCATTTTGTTTCGTATCAGTGTGATCCTGCGTAGGTCACTGGTTCCCCGTGGTCTACATTTCCAGCTGCATAAAAGTTTTGAAACTTTACTGTTTCTTACTGGTACTTACAGGCACTTTGAAAAAAACACTGAATGCTTGGTATTATCACTACAGTTTACCCAGGAACTTGGTGACTGCTTCCCAGTTTTCAAGTCAGGTTTGGCGCTTCGTCTCAGTCCTGATTGCATGTTGGGATGAAGTCCAATCTCAATGCTCAGTACAATCTCACCCTCAGCCCTGTCCACCCTGGCTTTTGTAAAGGAAGGGTCCTGAGCCTTGCAGGCTGAACGATCAAGCTGTGGCTGCACATGCCCTGCTGTTTAGGCACAGCAAAGATCAAATACGTTATACTAGGATAGAGGCATTTCCAGAAAAACCATTGAGAATAACCCATTAAGGCAGAAGTCTACATGATGCCTAGTACAACAGCTTTCCAGTTCACGTCTGGAGGATTGAAGGGTCATTTCAATAAAAGTAATAGACCTTTCCCTTCCACCCCTTGAAAGACCTTATATTAATAAAGACAAGAGACAGAAAAAGCCAAAGAACATGGCGTGGTCAGAAGAGCTGTCTTAGAGTCAGTTACGGTTCTTCTCCCTTTGTCAAACCAATGGACAGTTTATCCCGAAATTGCCTTGATCTCTGCACATTTTGTTAAACTGCCGTGGTTAGAAAGTACATGTTCTGGAAACGCACTCGACTGAAGTGAAGTGAATATTTTGTCAGTGCTGATGCCCCAGATAGCATCAAGTGCTAGATATTTCCAGAGAATTTGCCTGCTCTGGGTGCTAAATACTGCCCTGCTGTTTCAAATTACACACCCAGAGCAGTGAGCTACATATTAATAATCTTGATGTATTTTTTCAGGGAAAAAAGTACAGACATTTCAGAGAAATTCAGCTTGCCAAGTACTGTTGCCTTTTCCCTTGGGCATGTTTATGAGACAGTGTGTTTTAATGAACAAATTAATATGGCGCTAGATTCCTCAGTGCTGCATTGCTCATCTTTGTGTAGAGAAGGAGCTGCTTGCTCCAATAAATGAGAAACAAAGATGCAGCTGTAAAGAAGGACCTTATCTCGAGTGTAGTGTCAAATAAAAGTTTATCTTTCTGCTCTTATTTTGACAAGTGATCTTTAGAAAAAAATCAGGTTTTAATTTTTTTGGTCTTAACTGAAGTTTTATCTATAGCACTGCAGCTTTTAAAGAGTAGATGACTGACTGATGTTGAAATACTTACACTATTGCCAACTTCATTTTTAGTAGTTTAGAGTCACAAAAATGGACCATAAATAAAGTTTGATTTTTTTGCTTGTATACCTACAATACTGGCTTCAAGAGCTTTTTTTCTAGCAGCTTCACCTTATGTTGAAAGAATCATACGGGAACTTGGTTTTAAGAGAGGTGTGAATTACATTGTGAATACTATTTTTACATATCTGATTTTAGAAGCATTTATGTCTATTGTGGTGCTTATTAATGATTACCAGCATTTACCATACAAAAAGAGGTGGGAAATTGAGAATTGCTTATTGTGATGAGAATTATACCAGAGCTCCTGCCACAGAACTAGACGCATGTTCATGTTAGACAAGCTCGTGGCAAATATTTCAATAATGCTATTGAAGGTTCTGAGGGTGATGGCACAATTAAGCACAGACTGAAATATGTTATTGATTTTTTTTAACACACTTGACAAACAGATTTGCTTGAAAAATCCCGTGCTATTCGTCAGGCTAAAGACGAGCGAACATTTCATATCTTTTACTATTTGATTGCTGGAGCTTCTGAACAAATGAGAAGTAAGTTACTTGCTAATGATTCTTAGATCTCATTGAACAGTCTGAGCAATGGCTTAAAGTAATTTATCTTAACTTCTTTAATTGTACATCATTCAATCCTTTCTATAAATAAACAGCTCTTTAGCTACAGAAAATAATCTTCTAAAGTGAATTATAAGAAAGCTTAAATTGATGTCCACCTGCTTGAGGCGGGTTGTTTGCAGTTTACATGCTGTTTCAATTTACAGGAGATTTAAACCCATTCAGATCCCATTTTGAATTATATTAAGAAGATGAATAGGGAAGAGTAGGTTTTTCTGGGGTTTTTGTTTTGTTTTGTTTTTACACAAAAAGAAATTTGGGTTCCCAATAAAAATATTGACTTGTGGTTTTATACTAAATTAAGACAGTGTCTTTTCCACAGCACATTATTACACTGTAAAACCCACAGCTTCAGAATGTTGAGAAGGTGAAAAGTGTAAGTGGATTCAAAAAAAGGATTAGACATAATACATGTTGGAACATCATGGTTCAAATACGACATCTTTCTCTAAACCACCAGTTGCCAAAGAATGCATAAAGCAACAGATAACTCTGTATTTTCTGCTCCTTATCTAAGAATCTGCTGCTGGCCATAGTATAGGGCTGAAGAGTCTTTTGGTCTCGCCCACTATGGTTGTTACCTGATTTCATTCTTCTTATTACCTGATATGAATCTCCACAGGGAGAGGTGTAATTCTGAGTAGGTTACACATGGTGAAAGACTTTTGGGAAGAATGGCTCAGATTTGAGTCCACAGGGTGCAAAATTCTACTGAGGGGCAGAGACAGCCCCCATTTACTAATGAAAACAGGAAACAAACACAATCAAGCTTGCTAAATGAGGAGTTATTTTGAAAGTGTCTGTGCACCACAAAACCCTAGACGCCTCATACAAGCAGAGTCTTCCTTTGGTGAAAACACTGTGTTTTTTCCTGCTGTGCGTTGGTAGAACTCATGAACTAAGAGCATTAAGTTCATGCACTTAAGTAAAGCTCCTCTTCTTTGCTTTTCAGATGATCTGTTGTTGGAAGGCTTCAATAATTACACATTTCTATCTAATGGCCATGTGCCTATTCCTGCTCAACAAGATGATGAGATGTTCCAGGAGACCGTGGAAGCCATGAGTATTATGGGCTTTACTGAGGAGGAACAGATAGGTGAGAATTGTTAGCAAGATTGTATTCAAGGATATATCTGCAAGTGACAATATCTAGAGATGCAAATGCACAGAAGTTAATTCTGTCTAGAACAATCACTTTGCAAAATATGCATATGAAGTTAAGATTCTACATTCATATAAGAAAATTAAGATTATTTTGATTTTATGTCCATGTTTCTCCAGAGAAGTGTGATCTTGCATGAACCACCAACTGGAGGATTCTAAATGTATCCATGTTATTTAAGCTCTTTGCCTCTTGTTTCCTCTGTGTAGAACTATTGCCAACTGTTACCTAGCTACTGTTTCCAAGAAATGCACTGTGAATTAGTGCCCATAGATTTCCCTCCTTCTCAGGAGGTATTAGACAAATTAAACCATAGATGTCTCATGAAAAGAGAACAAAGGTTCTCTCATAGGGCAAAACTTCTCAAGCACAGATTAGTTTCTACCTCCCCTTAAGAATAATATGGGGACTCAGTTCTGTACGATCAGGAGAGACACAAGATGAAGGCAGGATCTAAAGACAGGATCGAGATCTCATAACACACGCAGCATGGTCAGAGCCAGTAACAACAAGCAACCGAACTGGTGGCAGTACAGTGCCTGAAGCTAGCATAAACCCACAGCAGGACTCTGAGAGGAGCATAGCAGGGGCTGAGAATAGACTGGCAGTGAAGGCACTGAAACCGCTGTCATGGATCCATGACAAAACACTGCCAGCGTCCTTGGGCTCATTGACGCCTTTGTATTAAACAGGGTGATGCTTCAGGAAGTCTTGTGAGTATTAGAGTGACTGTTCCTGCCTTGCAAGGAGATCTAATAATGATCTACTGCTCTTAGATTGTTGTTAGAAAAGTTCTACTTAAAAAAATTACTATAGTGGCCTACCTTTTCCCATTGCTGCAGTGAGTACCAGTGGGAGCAGCTGAAGACAAAAATGAAAACTCTTTGCAAACCACCTCCTTCAAAGGTTTAAACTGGCAGCACTTGCTGGAAACACAGTGAAAGAAATATTGAAGGATCACCACCTATATCAGAAAACAGAGAATATATCACCAAAGAGAAATTATCTCTGTGACACACAGAACAAGTAGTGATGTACAGGGCAGCTCTATACAGTAATATAAACATGGATCAAATAAAATAATTGTCACAATATTTTGCTGTTCATCTGAATGAAGAATTGCAAAGCTTTTTCTTACAAGTCTCAAATTCTGGAGACCTGCTGGTAGGAGGAACACGACATGCACTCCTGAACCATTTCAATTCCACAGCATCGGTGCAGTTGTCAGCATGTAGAAGTACTATAACACATGGTGTTCTGAAAGGTAATCTGCGTTTATGAAAGGGAAGATTTCTCACTAGAACTCCATACATACCCAGAACAGACCTCTGAATTCAAGCCAGCTCTAACAACAGTAATGACAATTTAAAGTCATTTTTCTCATAACCTTTAAACAACTATCATGAAAAAGTTGCAAAATATTCTGATTTAATTTTGAAAGAAATAGAACAGGCTCAAATAGCTCATATTTGTATTCACTGATTCCGAGGAAAGAAATAAAAACAGAGAGCATGAACCAACAACTATACTGTCTTGAAAATGTGGGCCTGTCACACATAGCTTTTACCTCTCCCTGTTTCTGGGAGCGTGCAGCGCTTCAGCTGGTGCATGCCAGTGCGCATTGCCCATGGATGCAAACTGCCATGCCCCAAGTGACACCTGGTGGCATAACCAGAGACACACCATCACTTGAGTCGTGGACCAGCTGTGGCAGCCAGGAGCAGAGAGCTCCGTCACATCCCACCCCTGCATCAGAGACACGGATGATGAGAAAAAATGTCTTGCCTTGCAGAACAGCAGTGCAGATCGCAGCCTTGGTAAATTCAGATGATGTTACTGATGAAGACTGGTTTGTTCTCCTGCCAGGGCTTGCATATTGGTGTTGGCAGCAGCACTCTCCATTGCAACAACAGGATTTGTTATGTTACTGTCTGAACACCTTTGACTTCATGCTCTAAAATATAAGCCCATTACGACAGTATTCTTCTCCTGTGTACGTTTACCAAACAAACAGAACTCCCTAGTTTCACACAATCTCATCTGTAACATATCAGTAGATTTTACTACCTGAAGTTAGGCGACATCACATTTATATATATTTTAGTAATTAAACATTAACTACTTGTCTGTACTTTGACACTAACCCTTGAACGATTTGTATACATTTGATTTTAGTTGCAAAATTAAATATCCACATGTTCCTGCCTAACTGGAACTTCAGAAGTGTCACACATTTTTGAAGCTCCTGGTAATACATAGATTTTTTTTTTTAATTATTATTTTAAAGACAGAGATGCAGATTATCAAGTGACTGAGCAGGGAAGATGCTACAGGCCACTGTGAGTGGGAAATGAATTCCTGAGACTTGGGGTCTGCCTGGAGAGCCAGCACAACTTCTCTTGGAGGTGCTGGTGTTCCCAGACGTGCCTGTTTACTCCACAGCACAGACTGTTGAGATGCTACTCAATCAGCTCTCAAACTCCTGGAGTTTATGGCAGTCTTTTAAAGCAAACCTAGCTCTTTCCATAGAGGTACAGACTACCACAGGCAACAGAATGAATCTTCATTATTGCAGAGAATACAGTTTTCAAAATGTGTTCATCCTGTTCCTCACTTCTATTATCTGTTTCTCTTACAGCTATACTGAGGGTCGTTTCATCTGTCCTTCAACTGGGTAATATTGTCTTCAAGAAGGAGAGAAACACCGATCAAGCTTCTATGCCAGACAATACTGGTATGATTTGCCACCTAAAAAACTTAGTTAACATTAAGAAATTAATAAAATAGCAGCCGAGTAAGCACTCTTTATCAGTATTTTTTTATTTAATTGTTATTACATCTATACTTCACAGGCTTTAAAAGATCACCATACCTAAAATCAGCTCAGTTATCACTACCTTGTTGAGTAATCTTGAATCCATAAATTGATGAACAGTGAATTTGCTGCTTAGATTGTGAATCATACTTTTATGGCAAGTGGCATCTCTTGTATGTACAATAGAGGAGCTTTAAGGAAGATAAAAAACTTCACATACTTGCTGAGCTGCTCGTATTCACACTTATCTGCTAAGAGAAAATTCCATCTAAAATGAAATCTCACTCTTTTATTCTAGCTGCACAAAAAGTGTGTCACTTGATGGGGATTAATGTGACAGATTTCACAAGATCTATTCTAACCCCAAGGATCAAAGTAGGACGAGATGTTGTTCAGAAAGCTCAGACCAAAGAGCAGGTATCTACTTGCAGTCTGCTCAGCTCTCCTGAAACTATTCTCCTTTCTTCCTTTTTTTCTTACGTCTTGTCTACAGGGAAATGTCAGTTTTCTGTCTCATTATCTGCACAGAAATTAGCAGCTAATTTGGTTTCTTCTTTCACTTACAATTTTATAATCTTTTTTTCAGGCGGACTTTGCCATAGAGGCTTTGGCCAAGGCACAATTTGAACGTCTTTTCCGTTGGATTCTAGCTCGCGTAAACAAAGCTCTTGATAAAACAAAAAGACAAGGCGCTTCCTTCTTGGGGATCCTTGATATTGCTGGTTTTGAGATTTTTGAGGTATGTACTGTGGGACACAAGCCAGCTAAACTCCTTCTTATCATGCAGTGGTTTGGGTATAAGATGACACAAATCTAAGTTGAGAGCCACAAAGCCAATTTGGTTCTTTCAAGCTGGCTAGCACAACCCGCAGGCCTACTACACTTGGCTGCTTGCCTTTCCCTTGGACAGGAAGGGCTGGGGGCTGGCAGCATGCTCCTGCTGGGCTTCTGCAGGGCTCAGCATTTAGAACCAGGGTCTGATTTTTATGGTTTATTGAACAGGTCCCTGTAAAAAGATTTACCATTTGAGAACTTACTGTAAATTTGCAAGACCTTGTATTAGGAAAATGTGGATCCTTATATTTGAATTATTGTAATACGTAAAAAGAAACAGAAGATAGCAAATTTCATCTTGTCATTTAAGTTCCCTCTTGAAGGTCTCTTTCCAAAATTAGGGATTCACTTTTTTTCCTCTTCACAGATCAATTCCTTTGAGCAGCTATGCATCAATTACACTAATGAGAAACTTCAGCAGCTTTTCAACCACACAATGTTTATATTGGAGCAGGAGGAATACCAACGAGAGGGCATTGAATGGAATTTCATTGACTTTGGCCTTGACCTGCAACCTTGCATTGAGCTGATTGAAAGACCAGTAAGATTATCTCTCTATAAATAGAGATTATATCTCTCTCTATGTAAGATTATATCTCTATATACCCTAGTAACCCACCTATATTGCATCAGGGTCATTTATGTATCGGTACACTAAGAGAGCCATTTAAGGTGTTTCAGATCCTTTGTTGCCTGGGAGGATTTGTAACACAAGGGATAAAGAAGGTGGTGCTCTTTCTTTGTCTCTGCCTGTGATGATACCGATCTGATATTGCTTACATTGCAGACCAACCCTCCAGGTGTCCTGGCTCTGCTGGATGAAGAGTGCTGGTTCCCCAAAGCTACTGACACATCCTTTGTGGAGAAACTATCTCAAGAACAAGGCAACCATCCCAAATTCCAGAAGACCAAGCAACTCAAGGATAAAACAGAGTTCTGTATAATGCACTACGCAGGAAAGGTACTGGACTGACTGAGATGTTTTGACTTACAGAACTTTGATTCTTTGATGCCCAAATGGTAAAAAAAAGGAATAGTGTGGTACCCACATTGATAAGGGATGGCTTTAATTATATAATGTATATATTAAGTGTTTTAATACATAACATATGAAATAAGATTTGCAAAACATTCATGGTTGTGCTAAACTCACATGAAAACAAAAATAACCAGCACCAGGTTATTGAAAATCGAAGTAATTTGGATTCCTTTCTAGCAAGCAGATTTTTGAAAGGCAGGGCAGGTGCCCTGCCATAGATATGTCTGCAAAAAGCTTTTCAGATACTGGTACATGTAAGAATAAATACTCAGCTGTCAACTACAGAAAGCTTTTCACATTATTTGTATAATTTTCTGTTAATTCAGTGCCCTGTGTTCTTGGACTCCAGATTTCTTTATCAAGAACAGATTTTTGATGTAGCACTGTTTCCTGCAGGTTACCTACAACGCAACTGCCTGGCTAACAAAGAACATGGATCCGCTAAATGACAATGTGACTTCTCTGCTGAATCAGTCTTCAGATAAATTTGTAGCAGACCTTTGGAAGGATGGTATGAATTAGAACTCTAAGTCAGTAATGTGGTTTAAAGGGAGAAACTTCTACCAGAACTTTCTGCCAGCTGTCCTTTGCTGGCAGGACACCATGTGAAAATGATAAGCACAGAAGAGACTGAACTAAGAAAGAAGTTTATGGAAAGCATCATTAGAGAGTTTTAAGCACTATCAAAAAATTTCCATACTTAATATTATCCAGCAACAGAATAAAAATAATTCATTACGCTGTTAAATGTTGCTGAATATGTGCTATTGTAGACCTCATTTAATACAGGCTATTGTTGGGTTTTATGAATTACTCGCTTTACACACTCCTCTCCCGGAAGTCCTGCACAGTTCTCTCCAGCGATGTATAGTTTCAATTAAACTCCATCAGAAGAACATCTGTATGCATATAAAACAATGTGTTTTTATTTACTACATGGACATAAATGCGCATGCAAACACCAGCACGATAGCTCTGAATTATCAAATAACTTGAGGGAAATTATTAGTTAGACTTTGAGAACCACTGGGTAACAGATGGGAGTCAAGAGATGTTGTTCCTGGTTCTGACACAACCTATCAATTGGATAGTTTGCAGAAGGACTATCCTTTTTAGAGCAGACAAGCTAAAATATATTCTGTGTATTCAGTTGCTCCATTCTGTCTAGTTAACAAATATCCTCGTTTCCATGTTTGACAGATGAGTATTTATCCCAAAGACACGTCTAGTACTTTTGCTAGTATGCTTGTATTGCATCAAAAATATATTGGTCCTCTTTGGAAAGCTGAGGTTTAACAATGACAGTGACAGGTGTAATGTGAGGTGAGCACAGTTTATATAAGCAGTTCCATTCATGCTTTCTTTTATGTTTCAGTGGACCGTATAGTTGGGCTGGACCAGATGGCCAAGATGACTGAAAGCTCACTCCCTAGTTCTTCGAAAACCAAGAAAGGCATGTTCCGTACTGTTGGCCAACTCTACAAGGAGCAGCTGACCAAGCTGATGACCACCTTAAGGAATACCAATCCTAACTTTGTCCGCTGTATCATTCCAAATCATGAAAAAAGGGTAAATTTCAAATAGTCAATTTTCAGACTCCTGGCACATTATTCATATTGAGCTGCTCACTGTACCAGCACATCAAAGAGCTGAATGATGCCTTGAAACATAGATATGCAGCCAGTAACATTTTTGTACACTCCTACTGTTCTAAAAATACTTTCTGTTCTCTTTTCAGGCTGGCAAACTTGATGCTCATTTAGTGCTGGAGCAGTTGCGCTGCAATGGTGTCCTGGAAGGTATTCGTATCTGCCGGCAGGGATTCCCCAACAGGATTGTCTTCCAGGAATTCCGTCAGCGGTAGGAATCCCTCACTCGTTCCTAACTCTGGGTTTAATAGCTGTGTACTATACATTTGTCTGTACAAAATAATCCAATGTGTTTCAACCTCCCTATGATCAATGTCTTTGGCAGATACGAAATTCTTGCTGCAAATGCTATTCCTAAAGGATTTATGGATGGGAAGCAGGCTTGCATACTGATGGTGAGGAAAGCATTTTTGATCCTATTGATAAAAGCTGTTGAGAGTGAACATAAGTGAGAAGTAATTTTTAATACCTTAAACCTCAGCACTGTAGTTTACAAATACCCCTGTTTTCCTCCAGATCAAAGCATTAGAACTTGATCCTAACTTGTACAGAATTGGACAGAGTAAGATCTTCTTCAGAACTGGTGTTCTGGCTCACCTGGAAGAAGAAAGAGACCTGAAGATCACAGATGTTATTATCGCCTTCCAGGCTCAGTGCCGAGGTTACCTAGCAAGAAAGTAAGAATATGTACTAACAAAAAGAATGTCTTCTGCAGCAGAGTATCTACAGTAGCCTTTAGTTATCTGTATAACAAATTGAAGATATTAAGACACATTATTATCTAATATTTGTATTGCATTAGAACTTGACTTGTGTCCAGTGAAGGACTTACTTCCCACCCAGAAGAGGTTTATTAGTATAATTACAGGAAAGCAATTACATTGTGAGGCTACTTACATCCTCTGTACAGTAAGCTCTTCGAAGCAATGACCCATCATTTAAACACGTGTTCGTACAAGCAGGAGGAGGAGCATCCTAGCCTGTGAATGGAGTCTTATGCACTATTACAAGTAGCAGCATCACTGGCATTCGTAAAACATGAAATAATTTCTAACACAGCTTGGACATGAAGCACTGATCATTTAGCATGATCTTAGTTAACGTACATCACAAAACAATTAATGATAATGCCCTTTTTCTGCACACTACCAAGGCTTTCAAATTGCTGAGCAAAGAAATTTAAGTATAATAGGTTTCAGTAATGATGATCAATGCGAGTTCTGAGTGCCCACGTACTCTGGAAAGATGTTCACATCCAGAACTAGATCTATACTTTGTGGCTGACTAAAATATCTGAAAGCTAAACAGAGTTACCACCTTTCCTCAAGAAAGCACAGGCACTGTTTAAGTGACAAAAGAATTTGTGCCAGACTTCTCAAACCACATGGCTCCATCAGCAGACTCTCATACTAGAGTTTCTTTGTTTAATGTGTGTATCTTGCAGACACATTGCATTCTCACACTGAACCAATCTGCTTTATGTTTTTAATTGCAGAGCCTTTGCCAAGAGACAGCAACAGCTGACTGCAATGAAGGTCATCCAAAGAAACTGTGCTGCTTACCTGAAGCTGAGGAACTGGCAATGGTGGAGACTGTTCACTAAAGTGAGTGACTGCTATTGGTGAATCTCCCCTCAGCTTTCCAAAAGAAATTGAATGTACAAGATACCAAGGCACATCATGTCAGGCACAGTCCTTGTTCCAAAGTCCATTGCAGCTGATGGCAAGAGCCTCATTAGCCTCACAAAATTGTGGTTTAGAGATATTCTCGGTAGTTATATAATGCCACTAAAGTCAGCTGTAGCTTGACAAGAAAACAAACTAGTTAAGCTGAGATTCATAAAAGATTTTGCATGTCTTGGGACTTTTTTTAATTGCCAGAAATGAAATCATTTCACAGGGGTGGACAGTGAGAAGACAGAGTAAAAGCAAATTTTGTAAACATGCAGAGTTGTGTGTCTAAGACACAGAGGGGAGTCACTAGTTCAGAAGTTCCCTAACTGGGACACTAAACAACTTCCTGCTAGGCACTCGAGCAAATTAAATCTATTTTCCTGCTGAAGAGGCCTGTTTTTTTCTGAGAACGGCCTTCAGCTTGGATTCATTGATAGCAACCTCCTCCGCAACCAGAAATAGGCGGTAACACACACCTGCGTGTGCACATTGCCCTTCTATGCAGAAGATGTAGCTTTTGTACATTATCAATGGACAAAAACAGTCTTGGAACCATTCAAAAAGTGGCACTATTGGAGGCAGAGGTGCTCACAAGGCTCACAGAATTAACAGAGATGGCCAAGAGCAACACTGTTGAGGCTTAATGGTTTAAACATGCTTACATCAAGCTTGGCTGGGTAGTATTCGTCCAGTACCTGAGCAACAACAGACAGTGCTACCATTAGTACCAGTTAGCCTGGCACCTTTAAGTACCATGCTCAGTAACATAAATACTGACAGGAAACATTCCTAAAAATACTTTTTATTTTCAGGTAAAACCACTGCTGCAAGTCACCCGCCAAGAGGAAGAAATGCAGGCCAAGGATGAAGAACTACAAAAAACTAAGGAAAGACAACAAAAAGCAGAGAGTGAATTGAAGGAGCTGGAACTGAAACACACACAGGTGATTTACAGCTCTGAGCCTTTGGGAAATGGTAGCCGTTCTTTCACCATTTCTAGAAGCTAATGCAACAAATGTGTCTTTTCTCTTTGTACTCACCACTGTATTCACAGCAGTGGTCCAGAACGAAAGTTCAGTGCAGACCAACTCCCAGTTACTTCAGCAGAGGCCTAACATCCACACAAGTGCCTGTGGTAGAGATGTCTGGCTGTACACTATGACTAGCTAGCAAAAAGGACACTGCGGGGCAATTCGCAACCCAAATCTTAACTTCCTTTCCATTTTGTTTGCATAGCTTTGTGAAGAGAAGAACCTCCTTCAGGAACAGCTTCAGGCAGAAACTGAACTGTACGCTGAAGCTGAAGAGATGAGAGTCCGGTTAGCTGCTAAGAAACAAGAGCTGGAAGAGATACTGCATGAGATGGAAGCCAGAATTGAGGAAGAGGAGGAGCGCAGCCAGCAGCTGCAAGCAGAAAAGAAAAAGATGCAACAACAAATGCTGGTAAGGAGGCATATATGACAAATATGGACAATAACTTGTATTTCATGGAGAAAAAAAGTGGAGAATGGGAAACCTCAGATCCTATCGAAGTGCTTGCTACGCAGCCCTCTATAGAACGTGTCTGTGCCACTGAAGTAAGGACAATCAATTGATGCTCTTTCCTTCAGAGTTCTCTTCTTCCCCATCTCAGTTTTAAATAATCTTTTCTCTAAAAAAAATTTTAACAAATGTTTCCTTCTAAACCACTAAGCATTACAGATTGTCTAGTTCTTAATAAAAACAAAGTCTACAACATACCACACATACAGTAACAAACATTAGGCATTTCCTATAATCTAAGCAGTAATTTATTTTCAGAATTCATGTTTTGTGGGTTTCTTTTTCACCTCAAAGGACCTTGAGGAACAGCTGGAAGAAGAAGAAGCTGCAAGGCAGAAACTGCAACTTGAAAAAGTAACAGCAGATGGCAAGATAAAGAAAATGGAAGATGATATTCTCATAATGGAAGATCAGAATAACAAGCTAACCAAGGTAAGCATAGCAGGTACTTTTTCCCATTTTCTTGCTTTGTAAAAATAGTGCAAGACTAGACTATAAAGCCTCATGGGTGTACAAATTCGTCAGACCATCAGTCCCACCTCTGTCAAACAATTTTCTAATAATTTGTCCATGCTTATTTAAAAATTCAAAATTCTGTGAAACTACTAGTGTTTAGGTCTGCTGTCGTAACAATATCTTCAAGCAAAATACCCACAGCAGTCAAGCACAAACAGTGGAAGACACGTCTTGGCCCCAAGCAGAGTAAATAATTCTCTTGGTTTTCAACTAATTTAAACCAAACTTCATGATTAAAACTGCAAGTAAGTATGTATTCCAGTACTTTTTGAAAGGGGATGCTCCTCTGCACTGCGCCCTGTACTTACCAGCCATTAGACTGAGTACAAGATTTTAATAGTCATAGACACTATTCCTCAACTATTCCTCTGTAACTGACAAACTGAAATGTATCACTACAATCCCAAGAAATACAGCATAAAAAGACAGTATCTTGGACATTTTAGTTGGCAAAGAGTTGCTGCACAATCATCAATGACAGACACTTTTGTTAACAGTAAACTATTTTATTTTTCTTAAGGAAAGAAAACTTCTTGAGGAAAGAGTAAGTGATCTAACAACAAATCTTGCAGAAGAAGAAGAAAAAGCCAAAAATCTTACCAAGCTGAAAAACAAACATGAATCTATGATCTCAGAACTCGAAGGTAACATAAAGAGAAGTGGTTTGTATCAGGCTTTTCTGCCTTGGCACGCAACAGCAACAACAACATATAACATATACAGAATCTAGAGAGAACTTCTAAAAAATTTGTGGGGTATTTTCCAAATTTCTTATGCTGAAAACATTTTGTGCATGAGAATCACCAAAACCCCAGGTTGCATAAACCATAGATACCTAGGTACCCTTTTTTTTTTTTTTTTTT
>Ga0065711_1000662_pt1 | contig 58355 bp, 29 predicted proteins | sample Hoacrofraction12_FD_59098 | JGI IMG/M metagenome (GOLD analysis project Ga0065711, IMG submission 59098) | Hoatzin crop microbial communities from Cojedes, Venezuela - Epithelial fraction 12 v2 (version 2) | ecosystem: Host-associated > Birds > Digestive system > Esophagus > Crop | place... | reverse complement strand
GACATTTTCTGCATGACTAATCCCTCTTCATTACATTTTGAAGTTTTTTAGTGAATGGTTAATTAATGAGTTACAACTTCTTTTTGTTACCTTTTGATGCACACATGATTTTGTTCATAATTCCTCAGATCTAGGAAGACCTTTCTGTAGGCAATACATTTTGTACTTCCTTTTGCCCTCTCTTTTGTTGATATGTGAGTTTTAACACTTGGGTTTGTCCCTATTAAGGGACAAGGTTCATCAAGCCGGATTACATACAGCTTGTAGTACATCACTAGGAGGAGTAGAAAACAGCAGTGCAAACACACAACTGGGTTTCTTCAAAGTTTTTGTGATGGAAGTGCAATTAGATAGTGATGTGAAAATATATGATATTTACAGGTTAATTTCAGGTGGGATTTATGCTGGTTGTTTACAGACTGACAAACCCAAAGTGTATAGACAGTTTGATGGTTTCAATCCTTTTTTTTCATCATCTAGAAGCTTATTTCATGGCTTTGTTTTCATTTGCTGAAAATATTTACTAGGCAGTGTAGAAATCCATATTTTCTGGTTTGTTTCATCCTGAAATTACTGCTATATCTTTTCTGAGTCCTTCAGTTTGTGATGTTGATAGAATAAATTGTCAGCAAATGATTAGTGAACTATGTTCATTTTGAATAATTATATATATGTCTATATATATACATATATATGTAGACATACAGAACTAATTTTTAACAAGGTACTTTGGCTTTTGTTTGTAACTGCTCCCACGTATGTATGTTCCTTCCAGTGCTTTACTGTCATGGTTCTGCTTCTGATGGTCTGCCTCCAAGTTTGTTGACCTTTCAGGGTATCCGCTTCATTCCTTATTTTCACAGAGTTTAAGATGTAAATCTTTGACTTGCCTACTCTGATGATTTGTTTAGCAAAGTTCCTTTAATTTCACCTCATTTTGGTTCCCTGAGTTCAGTCTTTAGACCTGGATGTTAAATGTTTCTTCCTGACAGGGTGAAAGAGCCCTTTTAGCACATGATCTTTCTTTCCTTGAACTTCCAAAATGTAATCAAATCATTTCCCCTTACCTGACTTATGAATTGGAGCGCCTTTCTGTAGCCACTGCTTTATTTTTGTATATCCCATGTTATCGTTCCAGGTGTGTAACTTTATATTTGGCTATAGTGGTAAAACAAGTAAAAAGCAAAAATATTTAAATAGAACCCACTTAAAAAACAAATAGGGTTGTTTTTTTCCCTGTGGATCTTCAGCACTGCTGACTGTTCTGTTGCGTCTACTTCTGTCATTGCCACATTTTACCGTAAATGGCAGCAGTGAAGGGCACAGGACCTGTTAAAGGTGCATTATAAAAAAAAAAAAGTTTGATAACAATTATAAAAAAAAGTTTGATAATTCCCTGTGACAGCTATTTTTAGTAGATATTTATGTTTATTGTTCCCTCCTTGAATCTCTTTTATAGCAGTCCCATCTAATCCAAGAGTTTCACATAATCTATGCATATTATTTTAGATGTGTTATTAATTTGATCATTTATGTTTCTCTCTTAAAACTTCTGTCATTGGGCAATTCAGCCCACCCACAATCTCGATTCCTCTTTGGCCATGCATCTCCAGATTTGGATGTCACAGCTAGGTGCCTAAAGGCAGCTGGGATGAATTTGAGACCTTTGTCCTCACTACAAGGACCCAGTCTACCTTGATCTGATGGATTTCTCTAATTTAAGCAGTCTATTCCCACACATCTAAGTACCTCTCTCATTCTTCACTTCTTAATGTTCTCTCTCTCTTTCACTCTTCCGTCTCTGCAATTTCTCTTTTCAGAATATTCCCCAGTTGCCCCATGCTCAGCTTAGCTCCACCACTGCGCCCTTCTTCCCTGCAGTATTAGCTTCATCTATCCCTGCCCTATCCTTCCTGCTATGCCTGTTTCATCTCTGTTCCCTTGAATGTTTTGTTTATCCATTTGGGATAAAGCACATTCTTCCTGTGTTTTTAAAGCACTGTCCAAATTGATACATTTATATATATTTTCGTAATTATCACACTGAAATTTCAAAAAATGCTATGCCTAATTCTGCTTTTGTGTCATTGAGTTTACACAAGATCCTTATTTCTATTTAACTAATGTTGTAGAGCAGTGTGTTGGTCAGACAGCTTTGTACTGTAATTGAGTAACAAATTATTATTTTCTTCTCATGTATTCAGTGAACTGGTTTTGCAGATCTTTCAGCTCAATTCATTATTATCAAATGAAGAAGCATTTGTTTCAATAAGATTTTAATCTCTAGGACTATCTTTTGCATCAGTGACTTTTCATTGTTAATTGCTTTCTTGTCCCCTGTTAAGGTGTTCTTGCAACTGCTTCATCCAAACTAAGCTCCTTGTCTACATGCACAATTTGAAAAGACTCTATTCTACTCTTTTAGTAATATTACCATTGTTGCCTTCTTAATCCAGCAGTATGTTTTTTGTGTATTTTCCTCTCTTGATGCTGACAAAAACTGTATAGGATCACCTTTCAAAGGATTTTTAGAAATGTTCTGAATTCCCCTCCAGACACACTGGAATATAAAAAATAATTTTATTATTTCATACCACCAATTAAGAACACCAGGGCACCTAGTCTGTTTGTGAGTGAAATACCATTAATATTAATGATTTAAAAGGAAATGCACTGCCTAGAAAACACCCCTAATGTCTCATAGCCATCCTACTGAAAATTATTTTTATTATAACTTCTTCTGAACCTGCTGCTACTTCAAACCCCACAAATAGCATGGGAAGCATGGACTTCGAACAACAAGTTTAAATATGCCCCCTGATTTTACATGTTGAAATAACAAAATCAGGGGATGAGTTCAAGTGGTTCTCTCCCTTTTCAAAAATCAATCGGTTGTGAATTTATTACTTTAACACAGCTGACAGAGAACATACAGAAGGAATTCAGTAATGAAAAGCATTTGGGGGTTTTGACAGGTCTTGGCTGAAATGAAGTCCTTTGAGACCAGCATTTGGAGGCAGAGGTGAAAGTAGAAATTGGTTTACCTGAAGATCTCTGTATATGGAGTCTAAATTTTCAAGCGAGACTGCCTGCCAGTGTCAGAGCTTATCTTTTGACACATCCAGCCTGAAATCTATCAAAATCTGGAAACTTCTTGACTTTTCGTTGTAACTTCCATATGTGTGATTTTCTACACAAAACTTTGTTTGCACAAGTCCTAAAAGTTTCACAGAAATTTTGTGCTAATGTTACAATCTGTTCAACACTACAAATCTTGTTTTACCTAGGTATTATATGCTTAACTCTAAACATAAACGATTTTTAAAGAAAACTCATTCACTCATTCTGATATTAAAATTAACGATACAAGTAATTGAATTTTGCAACTTAGTCATTTATTAGTTTTCACAATAATTTAGTCCAGTTGTCTCTGAAAACAAATGTTGATTAATGCAGTCTCGTTGCTCCATAGATCTATGCAGTATTTATATTGACAGTTTTTAATGTAAAATGGTATTTTTTTTCACTTGTGTTAGAACTGCAAGGCCAGTGTAGATAAGCAGGAGTGAGGTAGGTTGTGTTCTTTGTTGTACATCATTAATATAGCTATTTACAAAGGTCTGCTCAGTAGCAGCTGTGTAACAGGGTGCCAGAAATATAATTTGAAGCCTCTGAACTACACAGCGTAACTGAGAGCTGGTAGTGACTTGCAGGACTTTTATTACCTAGTAGGTTATTGCATAAAAGAAAAATCTAGCTAAATTTACTTGTTCAGCCTTAAAAATCTGTGGGTTAAGGAACTCTGAACATGTATCTTTTGACATGAAAATTTAAGTGCAGTGCGAAGTTGCTTAGATTTTAAGCAGTTTGGTGTAGTGCTCACATGTTACACCCAGCACAGTGGGAGCTGTATCCCTTACCGGGGCTGACAGAGGTTACAGGAAGATGCCTGAGTAGCAGTAATAGCAATTACACTGAATTAGAAAATGAAAACCCGTCACGCTGTTTTGAAGAGCCTTTCTATCCATGCATGCTGTAATACATAACATACATAGAATACATTTTTGTGTAAATTTAAATATTATTCTTAAGTGCATCTAACCTAGCAATTGAAATCTGTGTGATAAAATTGGCTGTGTTCTAGGATTTTTTCTCCAGCACTCAGAGCATGCATAGAATTATACCATTATAAAATAATCCTTTCTTCGGGTCATGCTTATACATCTTTGGAAATCAGATTGCTAGTTATATATTTACTTACATGTTCAGTATTTACTGTCTAAAACAATTCATCCATGTGTACTTAGGACACTGAAGGCAGAGCCAAGCCCTGAAGCTCTCAAAGCTGAGTCACAGTAGATGGCATAGTGATGCACCATATTCATCCTGAATTGTGCAAACCAGAAGATATTACTTGCATTTGAAGATATTGTCAAAAAAGTATGTTAACTCTCATGTGATCACTGGAATGCTCTGTGCTAGCTTTTGAAAACATAAAATGTAAGAAAAATACAAAAAACCCCATAACCTCCTATCAGACGTTGGAACTGCTAGAGCATTCAGCAGGAGTTAAAGACAGATAAAAAGTAAAAGGATTAATCCATAACAAGGAGTAGCAGATGAGCTGCATTCAAGACAAATAGATTCTTCAAGAAAATGCTGTGGCATTTATTTTTTATATCAAAAATTCAAATGCAAGTGTTTAATATGTCTCATACACATCAGCTCTTTCTGTAATTCTGGGACTGGTGCAGTTTTGCCCTTAGTCATGTAGGGATTGCTTTTCCATCCACTTTGATAACATTGTGCTTCTGCAATGTTCCCACCAGTTATCCTAAGAACTCGGATAACTGAATCTTGTTTCATCTGCCCTAGAAAATAAAATATCGTGAAGAGGACTCTTGAATGGAAGGGTGGATGAGGAAAAAAACAAACCACCACCACCCCAAAACACTTATTAGCACCTTGAATGTAAACATTGGTATTTATGAGGATTTAACCAAACCTCTCAAAAAATTGTAACATGAATATATAGAATGCACAGCCACTATCAAACCTGTTCTTTCCTACACAAGGAAAGCATTTATCATTCTGGTAACACAAGGGACAGAAAACAATGCCAATTCACAAATAAAACCTCTCATGATTTAATATTTTTGTTTTGTCCCCTGAGATCCTAGAATGATAAATATTTTACCTTCTTTTGTCAGTATCAGAGCAACTTTCATATGCGAAATAAAAGCTCATTCATTATATTCATATTGGGTTTTTTTCCAGTTGCTTTTTCCAAGCTGTTTCAGTATACATTGTACCAGTGATATTGTCCCAGCTTTCTTGTGGCCATTTCAAAGCTCCACAAATACCTGTGATGCTACTGGTTTCATTCCTGCTTATGACTATTTTTTGTTATTATTATTTATATTCTTGACGCTTTAGAGCCCTCAGTGTGGATTGGGACCTCTTTTAGTCAAGAGGTGTACAAACATGTACCTCATCTAGCCTACAAACAATGGAATTGTACATGCCATGCAACTGTCCATGGAGTGTGGTCCTCCGGGAAGCCCACAGGCAAAGTCTGTTTGGTCTGTTACTTTTTCCCCAAAGGAGGGGGGAAGAGACAGCCCCACAGAGGGGACAGCACGTTCCTCTAAGGACTCTGTGCTATTTGCTTCTGCGAAGATGCTATGAGGGGTCAATGCCTATGAAATTTATGCAGAAAACTGTGGTCATCCCGGGTGAAATGTCCGTAGCTCCATCCTCATCCCACCTAGCCAACAACAATTCATTATGGTTTTGCTTCGTATTGCAATCTTAAAGTAACTCAAACCATATCTTGTTTTCAAAACGTTTCTCCAAAAGTAGTTGTCTTTTACAAATAGCCTCAGTATCCTGAATAGACTTACATTATTTTCAGTGGGGAATACACAAATGTTAAGCACATTATGTTTTAAGAAGAGCTGTCCTGGCTTTGATCTGATACCAAACCATCTCACACTGAATGATGGCATTAGGAAACATAGTCATTACGCTAAACCTAGACAAACAAACTAATCACTGTGTTAGCGTACATTAGTTAATTTGTATGTAGCACTGTGGAGATTACAAGCTCAATGTTTTCATACTATCTTTCCTCTCTGGACACTTCTCTTGTCTTCATATTTAAAGCACTATGGAAAGGTCAGTAAACATTGATTTTGTAAATGAAAGCTCTAAAATATGACTTGAAAAAGCTAGTGTTTTCGGGAAAAAAAAAGTGTGAAAATTCAACTTAAGTCAGGCCTTCAATTTTGGGGGCCTGATTTCTGCTAACAAGATCTCTTAACAGGCTCGTGTATGGTTAAGGATTTGTTTTACTAAAAAATTCTCATTGTCTGGACCTAATTCAACTGCTGGTATGGACCAGAAGAGGCAAGTTTCAAGGCAATAGGTTAATTTTACCTGGGTAAATAGAAAAGCAAAGAGTAGGAAGCCAGATTCAGCAGAGCACAGCATTGACGTACCTCACCCTAAAGGCTGTTTGCTCCTGCAAGAGTCTCCTGGCCGAACTTCTCTCCCCTTGGAATCTATCTTGGTGGATCTGGCGAGGACTTAAACCATACTGCCTCAGCCTCTGTCGACCTCATGAAGCCTCAGCAGCTTCATGCGTGTCTCACGCTGGCACAAAGGATAGTGATATCCTTGGGGCCATCCCTGTGAGAAACTCACATTTCCATCACTTTTGCAGACTGATTGGTGAAAGTACAGTTAAACACATCAAAGATGAAAAGTTGCATTAAAATGCACACTGGTTAGCACACAGCTTTTAAAATCTTGAAAGTAAATATTGTTCTTATAGCACATGTGGGACTCAGATAATGAAATAATGCTGGCTGTATTTAGATTATTCACAACCTACTTCATAACTCTTAAAGAAATAATTAGATCATAGTTCAAGTGTGAACAGTTATTTTTGTCTCTCTTTGTAAATAGTGGACGTGTGTATTTTTCTTGGAAAAAAATTGGCTGTTAAAATGGGATGTCAGGAGAAGGACAAATAATACCAATTATTATGGAGAAGTTTGCAGCTTTTAAAACTTGCCATAACACCACCTCGTCACACTAGTACAATCCAAGGAGATGAAAGAATATGGAAGGCAATTAGTTAGTAACTAACATCAGATTCACAAAGAGAATTCCTGATTATTGGAAGTCTACGCAGAGAAAAAGAAATAAAGACAGTTAAATAGTGTGGCAACTCAAGTGTAATGGAACAAGAAGAAGCAAAAATAAGAATGGAAAATGAACGGCTATTTGGAGGGAAGGCAATGAAAAATAGTGTAGGAAAAAGACAGAAATCTTATATATTCCACTATTGTTATACTGAATGCTTGTCCAGACAAGAAAGAACAAACAAAAATCGACTCACAAGTTCACACATCTGAACAGAAGCCTTACAGAGGTTTAGATAAGTTCCTCTCGTCTCTGACACTTCCCCTTTTGGGGGATAATACCTTCAACTGCTGAACCTCACAGGTTGTCAAATCCCATTCCCACAACTGTTTCCCTCCCCTCCCCTTTTAAGGTAGAAGTCATAAAACCCTGTGCCCCACCTGTTAGAAACAAGGAGCGGTTTGACACTGGTTACCTACTGTTTCCATTCTTTGCACCCAAGCTTGCAGCAAGCATTTGATGAACTAATCCTAAGCAGGAACACGCTTTTCATTACCACCTTCTTTTCTATTCTTTATGAAAATCAATGTTTGCTTATGGCTGCTGCAGAGTCTCAAGTGTATGGTGTCTAATGGTATTGCTTTAAAGTTTTATGGTTTATCTTTATAACTTAGGATAATTATTTATAGTTGCAAATCATAATGTAGCAGCATTATGGGAAACAGAATGCTGGATTGCATTACAAAAGGAAGAGCAGAATCAGGGTTTATTATATTATTATATTGTAGAAGGTACTTCGGAGGCTAAGGAAGAAAGCAACTCAAATTGTAGCAGTTCTCAGGAGCTGGGATAGTACAAAACAGATTTCATTCACAACACACTCTTGTATAATCATCACTGTATATATAGTGATTAAAGTATAATTGAAATATAGAAAATCAGGAAATGAGAGAACTCAAGCCAAGTTTTTCACATGATCAAAAAGCATATGGGAAAAAATAGAGGGGGAAAAGGTCAGCAGTTAAATAGAAAATAGAAGACTCAGTGTAATTTCTGCTTTTAAAAAACAGATGGGAGATTTAGCAAAATTGCAGTGAGGGAATTCTAATGTCCTGCTGAAGGTTTGTTTCTCCTTCTTCACATAGTAAAAACTTTTTGAAAATACATAAATGAAAACTAGCTTCTAATCACATCGTGGAAATACAAAGCCAGCATGGCGCTTTATACAGCACGTCAGTTTTTAATGAAAATACTGGGAAGAACAATGCACAGAATTGCTCTGAATTTTGCCTGTTGTCTCAAAAAATCATCCTGGCACTGGAAAATTCCAAGCAGAGTGTACCTCTTGCCACATCATCTTCTCCCTTGTTTCGTTTCTGCCACTTCTTACTCCCACGGCTTGTGATGAGGAAGGGCTGCTGTAGTAACTCTTCAGTGTCTGAGGTTTATTTTCATTGAGCAGAACTTTCTGGGAGCTGACATTGCTGGGAAATGGATTTTATGAGAATTTCTGGACTGTATTTTTCACGTGGTTTCTGCCTTTTACTTTCACCTCCATCTAGTAGCATGAGTCCTGTTCAGCAGGAAATGAGTGAGAGATTTTACTCCGTTGTATGAAAGGTGGTGTGCTCATCAGGCTGAGATTTATGGCAAATCTGATTCTGAGAGAGGAATGTTTCACAGCTCCTGTATCTCTTGTGAATGTTGTTCCTAAAGGGAGGAGTGTCAGGAGTATCTTTCTCAGGTTTTTCCAGTTACATCCTCTAGATACAAAGGAACAGATAGAGGAATGTTTTAAATGGCAAAACTTATAGTTCAGTAGTCTTTGTACCGGAGTAATTCTTTCAAATTTTGTAATGGGATTGATGAATGAGAGAATGATTGCTACTTGTTGAAGTGTAAGTACGCATAGAGCTAGGTAACAAGCTGTGACTATCTACTGTCGGTTTTCTAGTTTTTCCTCTCCAAAATAGGAAGCAAGCCTAGGGCATGTAATATATTTTCCATGATACGCAGTCATAGTATTACTATCTCACAGCTTCAGACATTTGCTCTACCCGCCTGTGTCACACAAACAGAAATAGTGCTCTGCAACTATAATTTTGCGGATATTTATCTATATTGTCTGTTTGGAACCAAGTGTGTGTAATCAATTATGAACATGCAATGTTTGAAAGAGAACCCTATTTCCATACATTTTGACAGTAACTAGGTCTAAGTGTGTCATTTTGCCTGTTAAAGTCATAATACAGTGTATTCAGTGTAATATAGAAGATTCAAGAAAGAACGAATGAGTAGCTATATAGCTTGCCTGTATATCTGGAATCCCACTGACAATTATTCTCTTTTGGTGCTGGCCAGGATTTTGGTAGGCTATTTGTATAAAAAACTTTGGGTTTTAAAATATTTTTATACTATGAGCTTTTCAGCCCTTTACCAAGCTTTTCTGCTAGACTTAATAAAAATCACTGTTCTGTATAAGCTGATGCTAGTTTTGCTGATGGACCCACCCTAATATTGATAGCAGGGCATTTGTGTCTTTTTTTGTTTTTCCTTATTCTCGGGCATTAATAGGTACTGAAACTACAAATACCATTATGTTAGAGATCCTGGGGACCCTGAAGGTGTCACTTTAGTAATATTTCAAAATATGGTTCAAAATTCTGGGCACGCTTTCTGTCCTGTTGACTTAATTCTGTGTTACACTCCCAAGATCGTTTGTTTTGTCAGAGTGATTGCTGGCTATGTAGCTGGGGATGTACTGAATCTCTAATTGTAGAAATCAGCAGAATACTGAAAAAATAGCATTGTTATTTGGCCAGAACCAAATTACAAACCAAACAGTGGTTAAAGCGATGATATATTGCAGTACTGTGTTGGAAATGGAAAACAAGTCCAGTACTTCGTCAACCTTGGAAAGCAAAACTTAGAAGTGAGAATGTGTTACGGGAAAGCACTGCAGATAGCATGGCTACTTCCGATTAAGCTGCAGTCCTGTTGAATTTCTGGTGAACTGTAACCATTTATTTGTATGAACATATTCATCACTTTCAGGTTTAAATAAATTTTTTGACAGTGGAAAAAATCCTCAGCACCTGCAAAATAAAGGTGCAAGACTGAGAAACAGCATCTTTGAGGGTTATTGCTCTGATCTTCTTCCTTAAAAGTAAATGATAATGTAAGTAGCATTGTTTTATCTCCGATGGGGGCAGAATTGGCCCCTCTTGGGCCCGTAAACCTGTTGTCTTTTAGGTTGTGTGGTTTGTCTTGAGGAGGAGAGTAGTAAAGATGCAAATCTGACAATAGATGTTATCACCCAGATGGAACGTTAGGGAGGTACTCAGAAAAACTGAATTTCACCTGGTGATTTTAATCACCCCAGATTTCCTCTACAGACAGGAAGAGATCTGCTTTAAATCACTCCTGCAAGTAAGGCCTCTCTGGAGGGAAGCAAACCCTGGTGAATAACTCTGCCTTCTCTCCTTCCAACTGTTCTCCTGATTGCTGGGTTGTGTTCGAACCTTCTGTTTCCCAGGTACTCACACAAGTGTATGCACTCACATACATTACTTAATTGCATGAAATGATAGTTCAGCACTGTATTAATCAAGCATCGATCACACTGTTTATATGAACAATAAATTTCTGTCTCACAGGTGCTCATCCCACTCACGATGTTTAGTAAGGCTTTAGCTTTCATCGCAGTGGTTAGTGTCCAACCTGCATAAATGGATTTGGGTAAAAAGCTTTATAAATGTTGTAACTGAAGCTCACAATTTTTTTACAATTTTCATATTTTTTCTTTTCTCTGATTGGCATGCATGATCACAGTAAAAAGCAGATTGCTGAAGACAGAGACAAAGAGTAAAATAGTGCTGTACAAGTAACCTCAAGCGTACAGGTCTGGAGGAGGCTTTTGCAGTCCCAATGTGTCTAATTACTATAGAGAGGTTCATAAACAGGTCACAGCTGTGATACTGACTTCTAAAAAAAGCCAATTATAATTAACCCAGGTATTGCTAAAAGTAAGTGAAATTAGTGCTTCTTCAGTAGCCTGAGTAGATTTTTTTCTCTTCTACAGAAATGGGTTTATAAGACCAAATTAGATTCTGGCATGATTAATGCATCTCGCCAAATTCTTGCAGAGTAGCAAATTAGTTTATAGTGATTTTCTTGAAAATAAATTAAATGGCTGCACAACATCACAAGAATAGAGATGTTTTTCATAACATATGGATGAATGATTCAGTGGAAAGGAGATGTAATCAAACTGAAAATTCAATAGTTTGTGCAAAAAAAAAATCCAAATGTTTCAAATATTACTGTCCATTATAGAAACCTGTGTAATTACTTGCATTTTAACACATGATGTGTAATGTGCAGTGGGAGAGCATCAAGGAATTAATCTGCATGAGGTTTGCACATATTCTAAGCAGATTATTCCTTTCAAGTGTTTTTAATAGCCATCAGTTAAAAACCAAAACCCCTGGTTTGCTAATAACTTAAAATAACAATTATATTATGAATTACAGGTGACTTGCATTCATGTATTTGATTGATAGCTTTCTGAAAATGTTATGTATCTTCTAAATTTGCTTTTTTCCTCCTAAAAATGTAAACATATTTTCCTACTGATACACCTGTTTGAGACTCCAGAACTTATATTCAATAAATGCAGGATAGAGAAAGTCTGATGGCGTGCATAATTATTCATGCAGTTATTACTTGTGGCTTATTTTTTAATGTAAAAGGGAAAAAAATGGCACATACAAATCTGCCATCATTTTGTATAAAATAAGCCATGCTGAGAAATACAGTGGAATAATTAGAGACATTCTTAGATTTCTGTAATTACCTTTTGCGGTCCAAGGTGCAAAAATTACAATAATGGAATAAAATAATGGTGTAACAATAGATCATTTGTCTGTAGTTACTGCCAAAGTAAAACTTCTTAGATAAAAACATCAAGATGCTTTAATTGTCTTAGCTCTGCTATTCTGTGAGAAGAATATATTTCCTGACTAAATGTGATGCCTGCTTTAGTAACTGAAATTTAGTACTAATAAGTATTGCAGCTTTAGGAGCTATTACTAAACTAGTCCAAATGTAACCATTCCCCAAGTCTACCGTAATATCTAAAGTGAGTCAATAAGAGGTTTTGAGAAGAAGGTTTTATCTTCAGACTCAGAATTCAACTACAATTCTTGTTTTATTTTTCTTTTTTAGTCTTTGAGTCAGTCATACTCTTAATATCACTGGAAAAATCTGTGACACGGTTTACCAGGGAGCTCCGAGGAGTAGGGTCCAGAATTAGATAATATACGTAGTAACACTGTTTAACTGTCATAGCTTAAGGTATGCTTTACCCTTCAAATGTAAAGATTTTTTTTTTGACAAAGTAATGTGTCAGAGATCTTGGGAAAGAATCTGTAGTTCATTTTCTTCCTTTGTTTCTAGAAAATGCATGTATTTGACTGTAATGGAAGTCTGTATTCCATACACCTGGATTTGGGTTACCCTTCACCAACAGGTTAGGTTACAGACCAGTTTTATGTAGCTTATTTTTCATTCCCACAATCTTTTGCATTTTGCTCATATTAGTTTGTATTCCACCATTTTCCCAGAGTCTGTGTTAATGACACTATCACTCTTGCTGTCCCTCTGGTCTTGCCCAAGTATTCTTTGACTGTCATTCCTTTGCTTCCTCACCACCAGACTGCGTAGCCTTGATAAATTCTGTTGCTCCAGCCTCTCCAAAACACCATCTTCCCTCTGCATTGCCAACAAAAGCCCCTTCCCAGGATCTCTGCAGCTTACTTCTGAATTACTGCCACATTGAGCAAGTAGTGTCTTAACCACGTTTATTTCAGATCTTTTTCTTGACTAGTGTTTTTAATCACAGATATCATTTTTAGTAGCTCCATGCACTCCCTTTTCCTATTGCCTCAAATACCGTTATTTATCTTCAAGACCCACCATGACTTACTGTTCCCCACCTGTCATCTCTCCTGCACCTTCATAGGAGAGGTCCTCTCCCAGCTCAGATCAGCCATTATCTCAATCTTCCTCTCCCACCTCTGATGACAACAGTCGAGCTAAATGCAATAATCCCATATTAGCTCCTTTTAAAAGTGATCAGTGAAGGAGCAGCTGAGGGAACTGGGGTTGTTTAGATTGGAGAAAAGGAGGCTGAGAGGAGACCTTATCGCTCTCTACAGCTACCTGAAAGGAGGTTTTAGCCAGGTGGGTGTTGGTTTCTTCTCCCAGGTAACAAGCAGTAGGACGAGAGGAAATGGCCTTAAGTTGTACCAGGGGAGGTTTAGATTGGATATTAGGAAAAATTTCTTTGCTGAAAGGGTTATCAAGCATTGGCTTAGTCATCATTCCTGGAGGTATTTAAAATGTGTGGTGCTTAGGGACATGGTTTAGTGGTGGACTTGGTAGTCTTAGGTTAACAGTTGGACTTGTTGATTTTAAGGGTCTTTTCCAACCTAAGTGATTCCATGATTCTTGTGTTCCCGGAGGGCTTGAGTTGAGAAAAGTGGGTGGGAGAAAAAAGCTGCAGTTAATGAACATTATGTTGTACCAATCCCAACTTACCACCATAGTGTCTCCCACACCTCATTAGGTCCCCTTCATCACTACAGCTATCTCAACATGCTTGGATAACTATCCCAAAGTGCTGTGGATTAGCCTGGACTAAGTGGACTTTGATCTGTCAGCTGTCCTTCGGGAGTTCATGTGCTCCATGGTTGCATTGTCAAGCCCTGCCTGTCCGTAGCCAGAGAGACCAAACAGCCCATGCTGTCTCTTAGCCACTGCAGGCTGGATAGTTTAAAGGCACCAGATGTTGTACAGACCTGGATTCCAGACTAAACTAGAGATATCTCACACTGAAAGGGAAGGGGAAACTGCCTGACTATATGAAAAAAAAAAAATCACTACCGGCCCCTTGGAGCACAAATATTTCACACAAATATGTAGAGCCATTTCCTTTTCAAAATGAGAAAAATTGGGAAAGGCTGAACATTTCGTAAAAGATCGTTTATTGTATAGTCTGCATTTCCCACAAACTGACAGCAAGTAATTTATAAGTCTGTTCTTGGAATGAGAGTTTCTTAGCCCCTTATAGATAGCTGTTATTACTAAATACCAAGGGTATAATACAAAGGAACATGACATCTCCTTTCTACTAGTGTGTGGCTATTTAATTCCACACTATCATTATGTATTTTTTATTGTTATGGTTTAAGCTCTGTCTCATATTTTACTTATTTAATTAAGTTATATGCATAAGAAAAGGAAAACATACCTCCTGGAGCCTTGGCTGTCTTCCCATCTAGCAAAAATTATCACTGAAAAAAAATGATGGGGTTACTTGCCCAAAGTAATTTCCTAGTTCGTTTTGTTTGTTTAATACATCTTTCTCATAGTAAGAGTGGTGTCAACTTAAAATACACATGCATGCACCAAACAGGAAGAGAAGGCCATGAAAAGACTTTGTGATTTTGAGGTGCTGTTAGCTTGTCCTTTTCAAAAATTCTAATTCAAATAAATAAAAAGTTCAATATGACAGGTCATGAAGATACTTAGTCTTCTTGGCAGTTGCTTATGATTGTTTTTCCCTGTGACTAAGTCCATGATATCTGGATATTGTCTAGGCACACCTGCCAAATCAGGACCCTCAGATACACATGAAGGATTTGACTATTTTCTGACTTTGAAATGAACTTAGGTCTGTTGTGGGATACAGTGGTTCCTCTGGCCATGTACAGTCTTGAACTTCAGATGACTATTAATCTTTCTTCTGGAAAGCAGTCACTTGAGTATCAGGTTTGTATGTGGTTAGGAGAATATTTTGTGGATCGTTCCTTTGAATTCCAGATTCTGTTCTGGTTCCATTTTACGTGGCTTTTGGATATCTCCAGACATGACTTGATCTGTAGCACAGAAGTGCATAGCACAAACAACATTCTGGCCTTTCCAGTCGTGAAAATTAAGCATGAGTTAGTGCACTTGAAAAAAGTTTGGTTGAGAAAACAGGAAAAGTATAAGAAGTATCAGACAATCTGGAAAATTTTACCAAACATCTGAACTGAATAAGAATATTCCTAGCACAATGTCTCAGAGAAAGTGAGAGATCTTTTTCAGTGAATACTCAGAAACACTTACCTAGTAACAAGCTTCTTGAAAGTTGTGTTCCTCCACCATTATAGCCACTAGAGCTACCCTATATATTTCCTGTGAAGAATAAATGTATGCAGTCCTGGTATGCATCCACAAAGTTTATGATGAATGTGATCTGCTTCATCAAATGAAGAAATAGATGATAAAAACCTTGCATTTTTAACAAGGTGGTTTTGTATATAAATGTTATTTATACACACATAATATATACTTAGTATCTACAAAAAAGTTCTTTATGGACTTAAAATAATTATAAATGACAGAACTCATAGCAATTCCCCAAATAATAACTGGTAGTTTTGTTGATGAGCATGAAATTGTGTTCACTGGCTTCACTGTGTGCTGTGGTCATCTTCATGAGGCACTAGAGGCTGTAATTCTCAACACTTAGTACGTCTTCAAACTCCTTAGAACCATTTGTTTGGATATTCATCAACATTGCATCTTCTACAATGGAAAGACTTCGAGTAACAGATCTTTTATGATAAAAGGACTCTGTCCACTATTAGGTGAGCATTTACAGTAACAGGTCTTTAAAGAATCAACAAATGGAAGTGACACAAAAAGTACTGGGTGCTGAAGGGTGAAGCTATTACTTTAATAGTATGGCATTTACCCAGTCTTTTCTGTTTCAGTCTCTCTGTATGGCAGCTGTCATTTTGTTTGTATTGCTTAAGGTCACCTTAAGTGATTACTATAATTTTGGTTAAAATATCAAACAAATCTAATTGATCTACTTGAATTGTAGTTATTTTAATGTCTTCAACTTTCTGAACATTCTGATTCTGCGTAACAATGAAAACATGTAGAATTCAATCAAATGAAGACATCTACCCAAATGTTATCTCCCAACAATACATATTTAAATTGAGAAAAACATTTCCAGTTACCTGCCTAATAATGAATCTGAGGTCATTCTTTTTATGTTTGACAAAGGGGATACTAAGAAGTCAATGTATTTCTCATTAAAATGAACAATAGAGGAGAAAAAAAAGTTTTAAATATGCATGCCAGCATTTAAGACTAACTTTTTCAACGTTAGGATTTTTTTCTGCTTTGAGAGATAGTGTAGCCTTACGTCAGTTCAAATGTAGCTGTATACAATCAGAGGAAAAACGTTTAAACAGCCCAGCATGGGTATTTCCATTTAAATCTGATTACAGTGAAATAAAACTGTAGCTATTAAAGGTTTAGAAGAACTACAAATACAAGCAGTAAAAGAAGACAGTTAGTAAATGAGGTAGTAAAACATTTCAGCAGGGCAAACAGTTTATAGCACTCAGCCTTCCTGTAGCAGACTGTGCTATTCACTACAGACCCGTGCGCTGTTCCCTGAACTGCACTTAAACCTACAATTAACCTTTCACGCCTAATGAAGCTGTTTTGCTGCAAAATTAAAATATATAGTACTGCCTGTTTTTACAGAGACTGGGAGGAGAGCTTCTCAAAATAAATGACTTTTTCAGATGCTTTTGTTCAAATGCAGAATTAAAGTGCTGTTTGTATATAAATTGGGAATGTGCTTTTCAAGGCAATCTCATTTGATGTGCTGTATTTTATTCCTGTACTTATTAATTGTTTTGCATAATTGTAAAAAAAAAAAAGACAAAAAATTCACACACCAGTAATTTTATGATTAGACCCTTACTTCCTGAGAATAAACTATTACCATTTAACTTCCATTAGGAAAGACAATAGTTCTCCTAAAGATAACCAAGTTCATATTGCTTTCTCTGGTATTTTTCTCATTGTGGATGCAATTATCTCTTATAAAAATATACTTTGCACTTATGTATTTGACTAGGTTCACTTCTTAATGATCTTTCCATACATACGCTTAAACAAGCTAGAGATTGTTTTAACTGCATAGAACTAGGTCAGGATATTTCTATAACACTTGGTTAGAAACACAAACTAAACTTAAAAATAGGTCCAGTTCTGCAGTTAGGCTTGAATTTCCAGAAATTAGACTATGAGCAGTGATTCACTGGTTCTCCGTGTGGGACACTTACTGATTCCACTGTTCCTTTCTGCCACATTACTTAGGAGTCAGGAGCAACCAGAGACCACGTACTGGTTTGGAAAATATCAGTTTGCATGGTAGGTAGGATATTTAAATGGCAGCTTTCACGGAAGATGGGTAAATGAAATAACTTATGAACTGAAGTAACAGATATAGAGCCCTATACGATTTACAGTTGCAAATTCAATGACTGTAAATGTATTCACATTTACAAAACCTGTAAAATAAATTGAATGTTTTGGGGTTTTCCTTTTAATGAATATTTAAGCCACAGCATTTTTATCAAATATTCTGTTCTATTTTGATGTAGATTATTCTTGCTTTCAGTGTCTGTGCATCAGCTTGACTTGGTAAATGAAATTCCTTTAGACTGCCAGTCTGAAGTAATGAATTGTTCCCCCAGTTAATTGTATTGCTTTGATAACAAGGAACTATGCTGGGCATAGAGAACATAATAAATGAATTTCATCAGATGATTTGTGTGACGTTTTGAAAAATGATCTTCTGTACTGACCCCATTTTAATGGAACTCTAACAGCATGCCAGTATATCCCAGTATGCAGCATTAGATTTGGAGGAAATAGTTCTTCCTTTTTGTTAATTGTATAAAGTGAAGGTAGCATCATACACCCAACTATATTTTAAATCATCTTATAAAAAATTGAAAGCTTGTTTTCCTAATAATAATAATTCCATTTAGCAGACTCCCTAAGCCTAGCTGTTAAAGGCAGGATCACATGTAAGCAGCCATAAAAACATTATTTAGGTTTTATCCCTGAATTTTCTAATACCAGATTGTGCTGATATTTTAAAGGTGCCTCAAAGATTTCAAAAATTTAATTTATCAAAGTCCAATTTAACGCATCACTAGCTCATGCCAGGAAATATATGTGTATGTTTGAAAAACGACTTAATTAATCTTGGCTCTTACATATCCTGAGATGCGGCAATAATAATCGTACTTAGCATCTTACAGTATAGTGCTGTGCATTTTCAAAAAGCTGTGTGCACATTAATTAATTCTTGCAACATTTTTGTGAAGTAAGAAAGGTAGTGTTACAGTGTGCAATAAAGTAAATTTTTTCAGGATACTGGAAACCCAAACTGAATCTGATGATGTATCACATACTAAAAAGGAAGCCTGTAGAAACACATGTAAGTGAGAAATATTTTTTGGACAATTTCTTAGTTGATGTGTTGTAATGAAGGAATGTATGAAAAATATTGCAATATTGGATTCTGTAATAGATAAACTGAGTTTGAAATTGGCCTGAGTTAAAAAACAGAGACTGCCCATTAAACATGGTGAAAAGTATTTTCAACAGTTTCCCTGTAAAGTAGTGCTGTTATTGGTCAGAGGTTAAGATGTATTGGGCAGCGTGGAGAACCAGCACCATCTTTACCTACATTATGCAGATGTGTCATGATTTTATTGCAGCCATGGTGGAGCAGAAAGTATGAATGATGTGAATACTCTTAATCCATTTGATTGCAATATCAGCTGTGTGAATATAAAAATTTGGAACTACCATGTATTAAGTGTGTTGTCAATCACAGCTTTTCAGCAGAAGTCAGCTTCTAGCAAGTATGCAGTAACAAGCAAACGGAACAGTAAATTCTAAAACTACGTATTTATTAAGCATGCCTGTCCATGCTCACTGTAATACCCAGTTAAGGTTGTAATAGGTCATGAAATATCAACAATTTAACCAGAATCTGAAAACGGAGCATTTTGGTGAGGTGACAACATTTAGAATTTATCTAGTACAACACCATCACCGTTCACTGTCTGCTCACAAATCCATGCTTTCTGGAAAGATATTTTTGCATCATTTTGTTCATGGTGCATACTAACCTCTGAATATTCCCAAATTAGGGAGGTATGTATATTGCAAAGGGAAATATTTAAGAATACAGTTTTGTCTTAACTGTTGTCTCCATTTCTCTTTTATTTTCTGATTTGATAATTTCATCCATTTCTAAATGTGATGCAAAAACATTAATAAGAGAAAATCCATGTCAGAGAGCTGCTGGTCCACATAACCAGGAAGATGGTGATAAAGAGAGGTGATGCTAAGTTCACACAACAAATCAATAAGAGACTTAAATGGAACTCAGTTCTCCTGATTTCCAATCTAGTGTCTTAACCGCACTTTTTTTCTTCTGCCATTTTCCATTGTTAACAGGTGGCATTTTAGAAGGTGAGAACTTGTTATCAAACTCTGAAATAAAGCTGATCACTCCTGGGAAAGTACAAAACTTGACATGAAAGGAACCATCACACTGCTCTGGAACTTCTCTCAGGAAAGCTGGGCATTAAATTTTGTTTTTCCTTTGTTTATCTTACAGGTCTTGCAATTGCAAGTGCACTGATAGACATTTCACAACAGAAGCCTGCGGACTGTAAAGATAAGAGTTCAGGAGTCAGAAATCGAAAACATCATCTTTCAACACGCCAAGGAACTTGTGTCTGAGATTCAAAAACTACTATTGTATATTCTGTAATGTTTTCTTTTTAAATGGCTTCCATTGAAAGCTATACTACAGCCTCAGTTTTTAAGGAGGCAAATCTGTGAATGAACATATGAGGTACTGCGCTCTGTTATAGTCACACAGCCTACTATACCCCAAAGCCAAACAAACTTATGGTACATGTGAGTATGTTTTATGAGCTTTAATAAAAAAGGTGGATCCTGATATCAACAAAATAGAAAATAAAATACCTAGTATTCTTAATCCTGAACATATCAGAGCAGGGAAAATCCTTGAACAGAACTAGGAAAAACTGTACATTGTTTTGTAATGTAGAAGGAAATTGTACAATTGAAAACTAAACAAATTCCAGGAAATCAAAGGACGTTTTTCTATAGCTTAATGTAACAATGAGAATTGTACAGTTCTTTCCTTGTAATCAGCATTAAGATTTCTTTCCAGCAAGCAGGAACTAAAGAGGATCATTTGGATTTAGGTGTTCTTTTATCATTGCCCAAAATATGTAGGCAACTCTTGAATTTAGCATAGGTATAAACTGAGAACACCACACGTAATGTTTTAAAGATAATTCCATAACAAAAAATATGGTTTGAGCATTTCATGGTTGTTTTTCTTTACCTTGCAAAAGTTTGAGAAACATAATCTGAGCTGCAGCAGTGATGGGTGGGCTTTCGTGCTTCTATTCCGAAGAGTCTATTCTGAATTCTGAGTGATATATTTCACAAAGAGCACATGGGTCCTCCGTGCCAGCTAACTGATTAGCAAAATTAATTAAGCATGGAAAAACTTCTTCTGTAATCAAGTTTGCTGTTTTTCCAAGAGAGTCTCCAAGATTGCAAGTCCAAGGAGAGTTTAACTTGCTGTTCTTCCACCTGTTCCCGTTTCAGTATTGAAATTTGCTAATATCTATATATTGTCCTGACCTCCAAGCAGAAGAAATGAGTCCCAGTCAGCACTTTGACCCGTGCTTTTATTATAAAGTGTGGATGGTTTTTGATCTCCCAGCTGCAGAATTTCATCTCATCCTGACTTTCACACCAGCTCAGGAGTTATCCTGCATAACAATAAATAAATATTTAGAAATTCATGTTGCTTCTAACAGTGGTTCTCAAAGCCAACATCCAGCATGGAACCTTACACAATCAGTACTCAGCAACAAAAAGCAGATGAAAGAGCTTCCTTTCTACAGCACGTTAGTCTGTTGGGGGCTTGGTCACTGCAACAGGTAACCTAGCAAACAGCTTTAATGGCCCTCAGTCTTTTTATTTACTCAAAATCCATGAATATACAAAAGAGTAAGAGAATGCTAAGGGGCAGACAGCAGATGTGTCATGTTCTCATTTACACATAACATGTTGACAGCAGTATAATATGAAGTTAGTAGTTTTGTACAAGCTTGTTGAAAGTATAGTTTCTCAACTCCAAATTTGTCACCATAGTAGTACAGGAGAGTGATACAGAGGTATAAATGCCTCATGTAACGATAGACTTTTGGTAAATATGACAGATATAAAAAGATAATTGATGTTTACTACTATATCTGTATTTTTCATGTTCTTTTTATTTCAGGAAGATGATGACATTTTACTGTTTATAGTTGACTACATAGTTACTTGCATGCCATGGTGGTGCAGTAGCGGTAATAAAGCCCTGTTGTGAGTTGTGTTTATTTTGTAATGCCATTCATACATAGAAGTACTCAGCTTAATTTGGGTGAGGACTAAATGTAAAAATAACTATAAAAAGGAAAGATTGTACAGTATGTAGTTATATCTTATACAGGAATATTAGGTTGCATCTAACCATGACTGCTCTATTGTTTTGATAAATTATGCACTTATGAATTATGGTATAATTATTTCTTATGCTGGCATGATTGTTTCAGTATTTTCATATCTTAAAATAAGATTATTATCCTAAAATAATTCCATCACAATCTTGTGACTTTTATTGCCTCTTCTGACCTCAGTCTCTTATATCTTAAAACTTTAAAAATTCCTTTTTAAAGCTTCTGTTGAGAACTTTCATTCAGTGCTTCTTAGCATAGTGAAAAAAAACGGTCTTTTGAAAACAAACCCTTCTGTCAGTTTTAAAGTTGATCTGTTCAAATGAATATAAACTGATGGAACTGGTTTATATGATGCATACACTTGTGAAAAGGAAAGAACCACTTGTCTGGAGTATATTCTAAACTCTGTATTACCCTCTACCTAAACATTTCACGTAAGAAATATACAGTGTGTGTTCTGTGAATGTACTGGAAACCCTGTACACAGAAAGACCATGTAGTCTTGTAGAACAGTTTGGACTGAACTCACTCATAAAGGATTACATTCTTGTGTATCTCAACTGGAGTTTGACAAATACTTGAAAAACAGGTATGAGTTTTAAAGGGATTAAAATATTTTATTGCAACACTGAAGACGGGCAAATAGCTAGCAACCATTTTATTGCTTTAACAGTTAAAAATGTTATTTTAATTGTACAAGAAAAGCATGTTTGTCATGGGATCATTCGGCATTTTCATTCACTCTGAGAATGTTTTTTCCTAAAGTATCTTTCTTCTCCCAGGGTCTTTGATTGCATGCAAATAAGTAAAGACATGTAATAATAGAATAAATAAATAAATAAACTTATATAATGGCCACACATAAATACCAGAAGTTTGCCAACACACCTCAAACCAAAGTTGCAGAGTAACTGTTAGAGCTTTCTGTTTTAAAGGTATAAAAATAGCATAATATGTCTGATAACTACATTTTGTTAGTTGTTGGCAAATACAAACTTTTTAACAATGACCACTGTACATCAGATGAGATGTTTCATCAACGGTCACATTATGATTGCTTCATGAAAAAGCCAATTTTTTTAAAACTCTTTTCTCCAGTTTAACTTTCAAACTCTTTCTTAGAGTCAGAAAATGTTGAATGGCCTGGTTTACCCCTAATGTGATTTATGTTGGATGAGAAATAAATGACTAAGCGCTGTTCTGGAAAGTAAGCCCCAGAGAAGTTCTAATTGTCAGGATTCCACCTCCACTCCCACAGTCCGTGGATTCTGCTGAGGGAAATTCAGCAGCTATGAATCGCTGTTCAAAATATGAGATAGATTGTCCAAGATAGCATGGATTCACCAGTCCTTCAGTTCCTCTCTGTACTTGGATGTTTATCTAAAGTAATGAAATTACTTAAATCAAATTTGTGCACATATAAATAGCACTTTAGAATAGTTGCTTCCATTCATTACAATCCTATGAAATGTAATGAAATGACATTCCTATGAAATGTAATGAAATGTTAGTTTACCTATACAAAAAAATGGTTATTTATATGTTGCCACTATTAAAATTATATCTAAAAAAAAGCCAAATTCTAGATAGATTAAAGCATGAAGATAACATTAATTAGAAACATTCAGATTCATCTGATTTGAAAATTTTCATAGCTGATTGCTCTCTTTATAGTTAGAGCCCCCTCCCATCTTCCCAAATTTAATACATTTGGACAAGTTCAGATCGGGGTGTGGAATTTGTTATATGTAAAATCTGCACCAATAATTATTGTCTAGATAATGTAATGTAGAGAGCTGGAATCCTGATGGTAAGAATTTTAGTTTGGGATCACTTTAACAGCTGTTCAGTCTTTATACTTAATAACTTTCATAGTATTCATCTAAATTATAAAATCATTATGTATCTAATTTCATTACCAGTTTTTTAAAAAGCATCTGAAAGGTTTCTTGACAATAAAGGAAAAGTCTCTGTTAAAGGTAATTAACAATCTCTCTCTTTTTTTAAGCAAAGTTGTCCTATCTAGAATGCTTGACATTACTGGGCAAATTTAAATAAATTAACTCTATTTTTTCAGTGTCTAATGTGCACTATTACCTGAAAAGCTGTAGTTTACTGGTACTTATTTCAGATAGTCTCTAGAGTAAAGTATGGAATACCCAAGGATATTTTAATTGCTTATAGCAAATAATAGCAAAACTACTATTGACTACAGGTGGCCAGAACTTTCCGTATTGTCTTCAGCTGTACTTACTTGTTAAATACTAACGAAGAAGAACAAAGCTGGCAACAGCAGGCCTTGCAGAACCTGGGCTTGTGTAATTCGTGTTGTTTCTGCTTTTTCTTATTTAATACTATTTCACTTTCAACAGTCAATGCTTCTATTTCTATATGGCTGAATATACAGCCACATGTGGCCATTTCTGTGGCTACAGATATTTCTGATGTAAAAAATCATCATCTTGTATAGGTAGTTGAAATTCCAGTGAACCTCTGAAATTTACTGTGAAGCTGAAAGGGGACTAATATTACCCAAGGCTTTCTTTCATTGATACTTCTTTGGTCACGTTAGTTGAAGCTCACTCATGTTTTGGTAAAAAACATCTCTTTGCAACTCTTGATATGTTAAAAACTTCCTTTTTTAACAATAAGGAAGCAAGGGTGAGAATGATGACAAAAAGACACAAACCAAACAATCATCTTTAACACGCACAGGACACATATACGTATATATAATGGAATTATGTAATTGGTTTCAGAACTGATGTAAATCAGAATATTTTCTCAGTTTCCTCATGTTCTTGCATATTATATTGAATAACATGAAGACTTTAACTGAATCAGTGACTATTTACGCATATACTAATGGTAATTTCTACAGAAATAAAACCTTAAATGTATTTATCTTTCTGAGTGAAGATACAGAAGTCTGTTAGAAATCCTGTGTAGAGAATGTTATCAGTTGTTAGCAATCATTATCAGTTGGCTACCAGTATTTTCAGCACATCTGAGACTGAGTGCATAAAGCGAGGCAAGTGTCTTCCATCCTTTCATATTCTTTGTTTTTCTGTGTATTTTCCTGTAACAGTTTTCACATGCTAAGACCAGAGGTAATAATACAGAAAGCTTATATGAATTCGGTGTTTGGGAGAATACTCACTTAACAATAGCTGTTTACCTGTCTATGTTATCATCAAAACAATGCTTAGTGATGTTCTTTTCCAATTTTAGCAAATGCTTTTTTTTTTCTAAAAGACCTTTTATGAGGCAAGAAGCAAGAAAATAATAAGATAGAGCTCTTCAGACTCACTTCCAGACCTAGAAGGTACCTTCGCCATCTTATTCTACTGAATGTCTGAACACTTTTTAACACCCTGTCCTGGGTCCAGCTGGGATAGGGTTAATTTTCACAAGAAGCTGGTTGGGCTGACCCAAATCAGCCAATCAAATGGGATATTCTGTACCATGTGATGTCATGCTCAGTATTTAAGTGGGGAGCTGGCTGAAGGAAGGGGATTTGCTACTCAGGAGCAAGCTGAGCATCAGGTGGTGAGAACATTGCATGCTGTGTATTTTTATTGGTGTTATTGTTGTTATTTTCTTCTCCCTTTGCCGTTCTGTTAAACTCTTTTTATCACAACCCATGAGTTTTGCCTTTTCCTTCTGATTCTCCCCCCATCCTACCAGGGAGGAGTGAGAGAGCAACCGCATGCTTCTTTGTTGCCAGCTGAAGCTAAACCACAACAGTCTTTTTGGTACCCCATATGGAGCTTCCGCCCCTTGTCTTTGTGAATCACATATTTGAGAATTATCATTAAAATCCACACTTATCAGACAAGCTTCATAAACTTCAGTCACATCAACAAAAAAGAATTCCCCACACCAAAACCAAAATAACATCATCACAACACCACGCAGAAGTGGACAATTTACAGACAGTCCACTCTTTGTCCCTTCACCACAACAAAAACAACCACAAAAATTCTCTGCAATTATTCTGCTCTCTTCACATTGTTCAGTCCATGTTTTGCTCGTTACTTCTCCATTACTATCGTTATCTTAAATTCTTCAAGTCCCCGTTCGGGTGCCAAAAAGACAGTCATAGTTTAGCCTGGATGAATGCCAGGTACCCACCAAAGCTGCTCTATCACTCCTCATCCTTAAATGTACAGGGGAGAAGAAAATACGATGAATGGCTTGTGGGTAGAGATAAGGAGAGGGGGATATCGCCCAACAATTACCATCATGGGCAAAGCAGGTTGAACTTAGGGAAAAAGTTTAATTTATCACCAATCAGATAAGAGTAGGATAATGAGAAATAAAACCAAATATTAAAAACACTTTCCCCCCACCCTTCCCTTCTTCCTGAGCCCAACTTCACTCCCAAATTCTCTACCTCCCCCCTCAAGAGCAGTGCAGGGGAACAGGGAATGGGGGTTGTGGTCAGTTCATCACACGTTGTTTCTGCTGCTCCTTCTTCCTCAGGGGGAGAACTCCTCACGCTCTGCCCCTGCTCCAACATGGGATCCCTCTCATGGGAGTTCTCCACAAGCTGCTCCAGCTAGAGTCCTTCCTGTGGGGTGCAGTTTTTCAGGAGCAGACTGCTCCAGTGTAGGTCCCCCACGGGGTTACGGGTCCCACCAGGAGCCTGCTGCAGCGTGGGCTTCCCATGGGATTACAGCCTCCTTTGGGCATCCCCCTGCTCTGGCATGGGGTACTCCCCAGGCTGCGTGTACATATCTGGTCCACTGTGGACCTCCCTGCCTCACCGCGGTCTTCTCCATAGGCTGCCAGGGAACCTCTGCTCCAGTGCCTGGAGCACTTTCTCCCCTTCTTCCCTGGCCTTGGTGTCTGCAGAGCTGTTTTTTTCACATGTTCTCGCTCCTCTCTCTCAACTGCTGTATCTCCCAGCAGTTTTTTTTCCTCTTCTTACCTGTATTATCCCAGAGGTGCTACCACCGTCACTGATGGGCTTGGCCTTGGCCGGCAGCAGGTCTGTCTTAGAGCTGGTGGCACTGGCTGTATCAGACATGGGGGAAGATTTCAGCTTCTCACAGAAGTCATCCCTATAGCCCCCTGCTACCGAAACCTTGCCACGCAGACCTGCAACACATTCCTTTCCAGGTCATTATTTATCAAAACATCATTCTTAAGAGAAAATTTCTATTGTTTAACATGCACAAATTATTTTTTTTATGTGAAGTTCCAAAGCTCTTTTACAATATTCAGTTATAAAATATACTTGAGAAAAAAATAAACATAGTTTTGGAACATAATGTTCAGGATAATGACTATGGATGTTCTTATGACAGAACACTACCCAAATTGTCTGTGTCCTAAAGCTTTCTCTCAGACACAAAATATGTTAGTACTCCTGCAAGTCTTCTCTTCCGTCCGCCCGAAGGATAATGAGCCAAATAGATATAAAAATCTTTCTAAATATATGAATACAATTAATTTTCTTTCTTCTTCTAGATAGATGGTTGGAATATGGTGAATCATTTTTCTGCTTTGTTTCCTAACTGAATACTTAGGAATGATAAAATTAACCTTACTAATGACATGGGAATAATGAAGATTATTTAATTAATGTTTAGAGAGTACTCAGAGCTCTTAAATAATCTAAAAATAACAGTCACTGTATGAGTGCTAAGTATATTTTAGTAAAGTTATTTAGTATCAGATTTATTTAACAGTGCTAGATGTTGCAGCTTTCTATATCACAACTTGAGGCATAATTACAAAAACAAAATAAACATTTGCTGGCAGATATTAAATATTTCATACTCTTTGGCTTTTCCCACAATAGCAGTCACAGAATTTGCTCTCAATTTGTCCTATTGAGGTCATTTTCCCGTTGCTAGTAAATCATTTTATTGATCTACTCAACTTCTGGTATCTTTGATTAATCAGGCTTTTCAGATGTCTGCTTTTGTTATTTGTTCTTTGTTTTTCTTCTTCAATTAGCCTTTCTTTGTACAGTACCTTCTCCTTCATTCACATTTGCCCAGACTGTAGGATCTCAAAGGTGCTCCACTATTTTGATATTCATTGTAGTCTGCAAATGTCAGTGATTGTATCATTTTAACCATGTTGAGTATCGGGGATAATGCATTTCCATGCCTTAATCCCTCATTTGTATTAAATGGGCCAGAGATTTTACACCCTCTTCATGCTCCATCTTCTTCATTGCAAATAGTGACTATGCCTTTTTAAAAATGTTTTATGAAGTTATAAATTCTTCCAATGTATCTCAAAGGCCATGATATAGCATTACAAGATTTCTTAAAATTGATAAGTCTGTGTATTCATTCTGATTATAATATTATATATTACTAAATAGCTCATGAAAAATATTTAATATTTGGTAGCATTTTTTTCCAGAATCTCCACCGGTGTTATTGAACTGTTGCTGCTTTATTAAAGAAAGAAAAAAAATGTAAAGCCTTCTGAGAGAGCTTTATAGATTTAAGAAAAAGACAGGCAGCACACTAGCTTTTACACTGCATTTATGAAAGCCACCTTCTATTGCTCTAAAACTTTTTTCAGATGTCTGAAATCAACAGAATTACTCTCTACAGCCTTTGGCTTCATTTACCTCCTCCTGCTTTTAATAATTCAGTGGCAGCCCTGTCAACATGGTGCTGAGTTCTTCCAAAGGGTTGTAATTGCTTTTTGGATCTCTTCAGAACTGAGCTCCACAAACAACTTGGGTCTATCCCTCTGCAGCTTCCTCCTTCGAAAATAAAAGATTTTCATTTTTCATCAGATTTGCTCTTTCCTCCAAACATAGGTTCTGCCTTCTCAGGCATTAATATTCTTCCTCTGCTCCATATTCTCCACCATGTAATTCAAATATTGTCTTTCACACTGGCATTATCTTTTGGCATTTTCTTTTGATTCAGTCTTGTCACGAAACTGATCCAGCCTCATGCTGATCCTGATTCCTTTCCAAAGTCTCTTATCTTTGCTCTTGGAGGTATGCTGTTGGTTTCTTCAGTAGTTCTCCTACTATATCTATAATCATCTTACATTTAGTATCAGCATCATCTGTGCACTTCATATAGAAATCTTGCAAAGCTTCAAACTTTTCCTTAGCTGCTACTCAGTGATTCCTGAACCCTCAGAATTTGTAACTTTTATTTGCAGCATGTATGTTTAATTTGACTCTGATGGGACACGGCTGCCTCCTGTACAGGCCTTTAAAATTTTGATATCCAGCCAGTTGTTCCCATTCACCTACCCTGCATTGTGGCTTCTCTTGCACCATATGTGCTCAGAAAAGTTCTGTGTCCTCAGTTTCTAGCCTTTCTGGCTGCAGTTTTATCTGCTTTCTCAAGACTTGTTCAAGTGTTTTCTAAGATTTTATGCTTCTTTGTGAAGAAAAGGCCTTAAAATCCAAGCAGTATTATTTTAATATGACCCACTCCTTTAGCCTGCCCAGATTTTTACAGTCAGCAGAGCTTTTGGAGTCACACGTGTATCCAGGGTATTCTGTTATGTCAAGATCCAGGCAACTCTAGCCAGAGCAGGAGGGCTAAACCATTGCATGATTTCTGTAGTACTGTAGATCTGGGGGTCGTTTTGTGCAATACTTTGAGGCCGAGGGGGGAATGTTTGAGAAACTGAAATATTTTAAGTGAATTAATCATATTGCTGTAGAAGTGTTCTTGTCCTCCTAGCCTGACTGCCATTTTATATGGTTTGTCTCCCACTGTGCCTCTCCCAATCCCATTAAAAGGAAACCATACAGCTTTTTGATCTCTTTACCAGTCAGCCACTGATACTACTAATGGTAGACTTTATGTCATTATTTAGTTTATTTTATAAACTAATCCATTTTTCAGAAGGGACCTTTAAAATTGTGTGGCTCAATGGCAGTTCAAAATCAGAGCATTCAGAACACATGATGTACCCAGTCTTTGCTCAACCTTCTGTTAGAACAAACTGCCTTTGTTATAAAAATTACCAACTCAAAAGGAGTGCTTTGAAGCTCGGTTGGCTTTTGCCTGCCTTGCAAAACCTTGCTTTGATGCTTTGGTAGCAAACAATAGAGAGTTGCAGAGGTTTCTTTATTTGTGTTCCTGTGACAGTGCAATGTGCAAGCAGTAGTTTTGCTGTCTGGGAAGATCAGCGTGTTTGGTTTATAGACTCTAAAAATGAAGGCCAACAGGAAGGGCATCAGTAGCTGTACCCATACAGATTATGATTTCAACAACAAAACCAGCATCACTAAAGTCTAAATAAGTAAAAGCCAAACCAGTAAACAACGTGACATTTTGCTTTCTGATTTCTCCCTTGACTGTTAGGAGTGTGATATACAGGTGAAGTTCTGTTTCACAGGAGAAGACGCAAAGTGTTAATCTAACTCATATTTACACAGTGTGTAACATTTGTGCTCACACACACATGTATTTATTTATGTGCCTCATCTATAGAAGTGTTAGTTTGGTTCAAGGTTTGTGTTTTTACTTGCAAATATGTATGATATCTTTCTGCATGACAAGAGCAATGTCCTCCAGGGGCCTGAGGATTTTTCTGACTTTCTGTTCTAGTTTTACATAGACTGTAGCTAAAAGGGGGTTTTGCTTCATGAGTGGATACCATTCTTAGTTATCTAGGAGAAGAATGAGCCCCGATTAAATCTTTGAAATCTTCAGGCTTCCTGTTAGATAGAAATTCATGGCTATGGGCTGAAAAAGGATCAAATAAAGTGGATTCAGCATAAAAGGCTGGATGTGCCACTCTTGTCTTTCAGGTGCCAGAATACTAAGGCCAGATTGTAACATTTAGCTCAAGTTCTTGAACAGGTCTTAGGATTACACTTTTGTGGTATGTCAGCAAAAATTCGTTCATGAAAGGGGAATGGCACAGGTTTATAGGAACTGGGAGCAAGCCGAAAGTTTTCCTGTGGCATAGGGACTCTTTAAAAAATCTATGTCTATGGTGTTTACCCTTGATATTTATTGGGATCATTTCGTTATGTCAACTGTGTACATTGTATTACATTTGAACAAGGTTTTGTATGCCAAAGATTGCAAGGATACGCCTATGTAGCATAACATGGTATGGTGCAGATCTCTTTCTCCAGCTAACTCTACAGGAGTTAGTCTGGGTACCAGAAGGACCTAGTCACATCAGCATTGTACTGCACCCCCGCTAATAGCTTACTGCTCTGCAGAGCTAATTAGCTCAGTGAGAAAGCACAGGATGCTGGCGCTGGTACAAGCCGGCTTGTTCCCAGCTAGCTCAGGTAACTGCACAGGGTTTAATTTTGCTGTCTAGTTTCAAAGTTAGCAACACTTGCTGCATTAGCCTGAGTGCCAAAGCAATGTAAATAACAGCCCCGCTCCAGGAATACACTCAGTGCTATTGAGTGACATTTTCCTGCAGGATTTCTTCTGTGAGCTGGTGAGCAAAACAAACGTTAAGATATTCGTACCAGTAAGTATATTGTGCCCTTAAAGTCAGTTACTCCTTCTCCTGTGAAGGCTGGCACTAACTGTGCTGATCTGTGGAATTTGAGTCATACTTAAAAAAACCAACAAAGGAATTGTATACCAAAGAACAAGCAGCCAAGGGATAGTAAATATTCCTTGGATTCCTTTTGAGACAGGTTTTATGAAGGTTTGTTGCCTTTTTGTCTGCTACTTCAAGTTGCACAGTTGCTCTCTGTACCTAAGTGTCTGACATTTTCTTAAGTACTTCAGAGTAAAACGGTCCAGCTCTAGGAGTATTTAAATTTGTACCAATAACAAACAGCTTTCACTCTTTCTCAATGTTGGCATATGCAAAGCAAATTGAAAGCTATGATCAACATAATAAGCTGAAACATCTATCTCTTCCAGTGAGCCATTACCTTGCTATTTTTTTTTCACGTTAGATAAACAATCTACAATGTGTTTACTGAGGCTTGTACTGATATCCCTCCATGGTATAGGCGAGTCTACTTTTATTCCAGCAGACACAGAGAATAAGCCCACGGTGCACAGTGCATGCAAACCCCTTTGAAACCCAAGATTATTTGTTCTCTGACTGTTCTAAGGTAATTAAGGAGCATTGCATGTTTCTCAATTAATGATTCCTCATTCAGCTGGGGATCTTTGATGCTAATTTGTTTTAATCAGGACAGAGACTGCTAAAAACCTAAACAATTCGGTGAAGAGGAACTAGGAATTTTTAATCAAGTGGAAAAGATCTAAATGCTATGAGGGACACATCCATCATAAGTTTTCACTTGTTCATTTAACTTTGTTCTTTCAGGTCTTATAAAATGCTGTGTTAATCAATATAAGAAAGTTTAAGATGAAGAACATGCAGTAATTTTTCCTCCAGATGATGTGAACATTTGTGCAAAAATGAGCAGCTGGAATGAGAGCTATTATATTAAAAAGCATCCACCACTGGTTCTTAGTTATTCACTAAAGTTATAGTTTTGTGTTTTGTCAAACATAGTACTTTTGGTGTGCTGGGGAGTCAGTGGAAAAAAAGTGCTGGTTTTGTGCTCTCCATTTAAATGTTCATTTTTTACTTATTTTGGTATCACACTACATGCATATGTTGGGCAAAGTAACCTTCTGTATTCTTCTGCACATGGAATTGGCATTTCAAATGGTGCAGCCCATGCTACATGAAGTCACGTGGTTTCTGAGTAGACCATGTATCTGCTTGATAAAATAATGTTTTATTCCTAAACACATTTATTTATAGCACTAAGACAAAAGCACTTCACAATTCTGCCTCCTCCAGCTGCTTTACCATGATAGACTTTGTGTCTTCCACCATGAAAATAGTACCAGTGTGCATCTTCTGTTTCTATGGTTTCAACACAGAGGGGTGCTCCCAAACCTTGGCTTCCAGGGGTCTTCAGCAATCTGACAGAGTTAAAGCCATGAAGGACACCTAAGTCCAAAAAGTAAATCTTCCAGCATAAGCAGTAATTTAGCATCTGTTCAATTAAAGGCACAGTGTAGGTACTAAGTAATTTCCACATTAGAACATTTAATGGCTTTGAGGTTTTTTGTGTTAGGAAACATTCTCAGATTGCAAATTCTCGTGTGACCTCCAGCATCTTCCCAATTACTACTTTTAATGTATGAATTCTATTTTGTATTGGTACCCAAGTTCTAGTTCTGAATTGGTTCCTGACGAAGTGCTGTGTACTAAGCTCTAAACAACACCAAAAATATGCAGAAAGCCAAGAAATCTAAATGGCTTCCTGCCACCTTGCCTGCCTTTCTTCTTGACTGTGAACCACTGTGTTTATTTTGTAGTTCAGGAGTCCAATCAACAGAACAATCTTGCTAATGTATTCCTAATGATCTATCTTAAGGATAAACTTTATGCCATTTAATAGTAGCAAACGGTTAGTTTTCTATAATTTTTTAAAGTAAGCTAAAATACACCACAGCTAAAAATAGAATTCTATGTCATATGATTCCTGTACAAATGGAAGCACAGCTGTCTAGGAGTTTTCTATAGAAGATGGCTTTTTTCACTCAAAAGCTGTCCATACACTGTGAAACACAGTTCAGATGCTTGAACTTACGCTAATTGAAAGATCAACATTTTTCTTTCTTCAGTGAGTACCCTGCTCTTTTTGTCTTCAAGATGGCTCTCCCATGTGCAAAAAATGAGCTGTAATTATGCCCAGCTCAAGGCAATCTCAGGATCTAAAATATCCTGCCAACCAGTGTGTTCTCAATCTGCCTTGTTAGTTCACAAAATTGTGCACGTGTCTTTGCTACAGTCTCAAACCTGATAATGTCACATCATTGGGACAGGAAGCATTCTCTGATCTTATCTGAAGTGACACTTGCAATTTCAAGTTCTAGCTTGATGAGATCACATTGTCAGGGCTCCACGTAAGTGTGATCTTTCCTGATTTGCAATTGTATCTGTTTTGAACGATCTTTACACTGTTCAAGCAAAAACATATGATAATGTATTTTGTCAGATGCAAGGATAATGAAAGGGTGATTTAATGTTTCCACTTTTAGAAAATCTAATGCATGTGACTAAACTCAGTCAGTTTTCTTACCAGTTCCACCCCATCTGTCTAATTCTATTTGCACCTGGATACTCTAGTACCTGCAAAATATGAGCATGTCAAAGTAGCTCATCCCCTTCATAATACAGATCAGCCTTATTACCTTTAAACCTTTATTAATTCCATGAAGCTCAGGACTATAAAATGGTTTGCACATGCTACAGTTGTTCAAACATATATTATGCCTTGAGTAAAATTATTTAACATAGAACTTGTAAAGTTGAAGAATACTTAAATGCCTACATTGTCCTACTGGCAGTAAGAAAGTCTGCAATATTTAAAACCAGGAGACTCTGAAGTCATGTTTCAAATGTTTTTATTCATTATAGTAATTTTCTTTAGACTTACAGCATACAGGAAGAAAATGCAAATGCTCTATTTCCCTTTTTACCATATAGATTACTGAGTCCTGTAATGCCAAGTAAAAATAGAAGAGGGAAGAAATATTGCATGTAGCTAACCTATTGAGACTTCAGGAGTTTCTGAACAAAAGCTATGGTGAAAAGGTACAAAACCTTCAACCTTCAAGTCCCTTTTAATATGCATTATGACAGAGTTCCGCACCAATGCGGATGACCAAGACAAAGAGCAAGTTTTAACCCCTCATTTAACAAGAACATGATAGCATGTTTGGTTGTCTGGATTGTGGCATACAGATCGTAGAAACAAGCAAGACAAACAACAGCTATTTAACTAAACTACTGCAAAACCAAAAAGTGAAAAAATATTTGTCCATTTAAAGTGGCAAAAATAGAAGGCAATAAGAATCTAGAGTATTTGTCTTTCTTGAACATTAAGGTGACTGGAACATTGATCCAGGAAGGCTGGAGGAGCAGAAATAGAGGACTTTCTTGGTAAGCAGTTTTGAAATCCATACAAAACCTTTGACAGTTGTTTTTTTCAGCTGAATATTACTCCTAAATAGTCATGTCTCAACCAGAGGGAACACAACTTATAATAGTTATTCCCATAAGGCAATAATAATTGTATCCCTCCTACTACAAGATTAGATAAATATACAGTTTTGTTGTATATCACATACTGATACATGACCCAGTGATGAAAAATTAAACTTAAAATGTTGCATTTGGACTGACTAATCCTAGACAAATACTATTTCCTTAATAATGAATCCAAGCCCAAAATGCATTGTATTGTAAGGGAAGTGACAGTTCTGCCAAAACCCTACATAACTTGCAAGATGTAGGCTCATGTGAGATTAATGTATACTGTGCTGACTAAGAAAAAGAAAGGACAGAATTAGGTTATTGTGATACTACCATATATATTAGGCCATGGCTGAGGGATGCACATACGGTGCTGCCTCTGTGTATCCCTTCCAGAGTCAAAGCGCTCTCTGACTTTTGCTTGTATTCTTGGGGACAAAGTAGGCAGACGCCTCTCTCTATCCAATAGGTAGGATATTAAAAGTTCTTCTACTGAACGTTATCATGTTGTATTTATCACAAAGAGAAAGCTGTCTTGCATTATTTCTAAGGGACTGGATTTCTTCTAGTTGCACAGTGTGGTTTTGTATTTATTCCCATACTGATGTTCAAACTTTGACTGGATAGTCTAAAATGTTATTAGATGGCCACAATAACTTCCAATCTATTGCCTGGTCAGCTAGATTTTTATTGTTTAACACAGCTTAACCTTTCCCTACCATTTTATGCTGTATATAGAGCTTATTCTAAACACTTTTATACTTTGAAAGAGCTATTTAGTAGATAGTTTTCAAAAGTGCTGTGATTGAAAATCTGCATCCCATGGAGATGTTTGCAGTAATCTGTTCTTGGCCTAATGCTAGTTATTTTTTAGCAACGATATGGAAGACAATACAGAATCTCTGCTGGTAAATATTGTAGATGACATAAAAATTAGTGAAGTGGTAAATGATGACAGGACAGATCATTACTATATTCTGGATTTGCATCATTCCATAAGGTGAGCTCATCTGAACAATATGCATTTTAACACAGTCAAATACAAAGTCATATGCCTGGGAACAAAGAATTCCAATCACACGTACAGAATAGCCAAAAAGTACCCTTGAAATACAGTGATACTGATGAAGATTTAGAGGTGGTGATAGGTAGTGTCTGAATATGAGCTCCCTGTTCGACATAATGGCTAAGAGAAAAACATTAGCTTTGAATGGGTAAGCAGTGAATGTCAAGCAGGAGGGAGATGAGTTCATGGTATGACTGAGGTAATTGCTGGCATTCTCTGTCCAGATCTTGTTTGCAGCCATTAAGAAAAAAATCTGAAAAAGAGAAAAGGTTCAGAGGGGAACAAAAATGATTCTGAGCCTGTGGAAATAAAAAACACCAATAACATGTGATTTGAGAAAATTAGTCTACCTAATTTATCCAAGAGTAGGTTAATAGTTGAATTGATACCAGTCTTCAATGTCTATGTAAAATAGCTATTTTATAACTGTGAAGAAGTGCGAATACATCACTAATATGGGTAACAGTATCTAGTGGATGGAAACTGGAGCTAAACACACACGGACTTAAAATAAACCACATAGTGTTTTAAAACTGAGGGTAATTGATTACCAGAACAATTTATCTAGGATCAGAATGTATTTTCCCCTTTTGATTATCTCTTTGAAAAATGTACTATTGTTTAAACAGAAGTTAATTTAAAATAGATTATCGTAACAATCCCTTTGGTTTTACAATCCATTAAAGAGACATTACAAATCTCCAAATATGACCCAGAATGCAGATTTTTGTTTGAAGAAGGAAATGTTTACAAAATGAAAGACCTATAGGAATATGTGCTGGATTCATTTTAGATCTCCAAGAGAAGTGTTTAAAAGAAGGAAGAAACCTCCAGTGATAGCTGCAACCCAAATATTATGCATCAGAATTTAAAAGGGAAACCAGAAAAGCAGTGACATAAATTTCTGTTAGCTGTCTAAGATGTCTCAAAATGCTGAAGGAAAATATAAAACTGGGAAGGTACAGCACTAAGAACTGAATAGAGTAATAACATAATTATTGGCATATTGCTTATCATATATCTTGTTTATTGCCCTTTTTAATTTGCCACTGACTTTCTCTTTTTACCACTGAAATGTAGCCAAGATTGTGACATAAAATTATAGCCATTAAATGAAAGAGTTTTGATGAGATATTTTTTGAAATATTGGTATTGCTGCTTTTATCCTGTGGCTTGTCATGTGACAGAAATGAAGAAAAATATTAGTGAGGCATTAGAAAATGCTTGACTCTCTAATAATGCTCTGTACTAAGTCATGCAAAAGAACTGCTCCCGTTGCTGAAGACATACAAGGTAAAAGATAGTATGGTAATGACACCAGGAAGGGTCAAAGGCCGAAGAAGTAATGAGAACAGACATGTCAGAACGATGAATAGGTGTGGTCATTAATTTCAGTTGAAGAGGCAAAAATGTAGATTCTGGCAAGATTTAGAGGACAAGTAGAGGCTGAATATGATGCAATAGCTATAGGACAGACAAGAGTAGAACACGTTTGGGTACGGTGAGAGAGAAGAGAAGCACTCTCCCTGCATGTAGCATTTATTCTTTTTTACAGGGTAACACCTCATTCTGCTACAGGACGAGCTCAGGGACAGCAAAGGGAAGAGAGCTGCCAAAAGGCAGACTGCTTTTGTCTGCCAGGTATAGCTTTTCAAAAACTGCTCACCTCAGTTGATTCAGGGTAGAGTCTCTTTCAGAGCAAATGGTGGTAAATGCAATGACTGAACTGCTTGTGAAAGAAAGTGCTTGAGTACAGAAACTCGTGGAAGATAAATTTCCCAGACTCAAGAACAGGAGCAGCAACAAGAGGGAGTTTATCATTTCATACCTCTTCTCTTGCTTTAGAGGCATTATTAACTCTGCTGGGTAACAAGAAAGCGTATAAATTAGGGGCAAGGATCTCAGCAGGATGCCATCACAACAGCCCTCAAATCCTAGTGAGTGCATATGTTGGTTTTATAGCATTGATATTCGTGATACCTAATCATTTTTCTGGCTGAATACCTACAGGAATGCAGTAATCCTAGAAACGCAGTGAAGATGAGAGGATATGTATATATATTTTAATAGCAAGGTCTTGAGCACTGATGTAATAGAAATACTTATCCAAATATCTTTGACATTCTGATCAAAGACACCCAAAAGCAAAGATATCAGTTATTTAGTTTAAGCTCCCACATTTCAATTAACGTTCAAAGAAATCTTTCCTTCTAGGATGAACAGAAATGAGTTATTGATATAATTATACTAAGGACAAAAAAATTAAAGTATTAGTTTTACCAACTGATACTAGCAACTTATTTCTTTTCAATACGCCACTGAATGCTTTTTCTTTTTCTATTTGCCAGGGCTTCAGTTCAGCAAAACATTTAAATGTTTGAGATAACTTCTTCTGTTCAACAAAACACACAGTTTCATACTTACCCATATGTCCCATTGACATTAAGCACATACTCAAAGTTAAGCACACAATTAAAGGCTTAGCTGAACTGGAGACTAATCTCTTTATAAAAGAAGTTAGTTGCAAAAAGAAAATGAGCAGGCGTTCATTTCTACTTAGTTGCCCTTTACAGCTAGATCTGTGTTTAAAGAGTATAGTGTCTAGAAAGAAATAGTTAATTCTAATTGGTCTTGCAGGAGTCTCTAGGTAGAGCCAGCTGCAAAGGAAGACTGGTTGGAAAATTAGGATTTTAGGACTAGCACTTCTAGGACCATCAATTCTAGTCACGCAATTACTGTAGACAACCATGTGGCCTAACTCTTGTTAGCTCTTCTTTGGGTCTAGTGGCCAGATAGACCCAGAACTGGGGAACCACTGCCAGCTGCCTGCCCAGTTACCTGGGGCAAAACCAAGTCTTTGGTGGTGTTTTATAGCAGCCGGTATTTGTGGAAAAGATGTCAGAGTATGTACAATAAGGAAGGTAACATAAAGTAATTTGCATCCCTTAGGCTGTGAAACTTCCATCTTGTACGGCGCTCTCACTTCTCAGAGTTGTTATTTTGACTTAGATGTGATGCAGACCCACCACCATGGTTAGAGAGTAAAGTTCATAATTTTAGAGGATTAAACTGTTGTTGCCGTTCCTGAAAAGTGTTTGGGAGAGATGGTAATTTTCCTTTTTGAGCTGTCAAGCATTTTTCTCCTAAATTCCCTAAACCACAGATAGATGTCTGAATGTATCAGTGTGTTATCTTTAGACCTCATACTTTTTGCATAACCATTTATGATTACTATTATTAATTTTTGTCAGATATCATAGTTTGGGTTTCGTATCACCTACAAGCCCTTCCTTGTAATAAACAGTATTACTTCTGTATGCTTATCTAATTCGGTAAACAAAAGATTCCAAGAGAATCTTTATGCTACAGTTGGATTCAGATAAATAGTCTTTTCAGCACTGCTGTGAGTACAAGTGACATTTTTGAACCAAAACTTAATAAAGAGTGACTGGAATAGCTGACTTCTGATTTTTTTTGTGGAGATAAAATGAAACTTCAGTCTTCAGACAGTCCTATCATTGATTTTAGTCTTTTATCTCCCATGAAAACATCCCCTTCAAAAATCATTTAGCTGTGGATTTAGCAAAAACAGAAAGCAGATTTTGTCTGTTTTCAAGCCATCCCAGTAATACAGTTATCTGGCTTTATCAGGGCATACAGATGCTCGTTGGAGAACAAACCCACTTCTAAGCTTACTTAACCGGCTTCTTACCCTGATGGGAAGAAATATATTTAGTATGTACCCTTGGCAAGTCACATAGAAAGAGCTTGGTGCTGGGAACAAAACAGATGGCAACAAAGAACAAATGGAATAATAAGTGGAATGAGAAGTCCTGGCCAACTCACAGCCCAAAATTCTGGGTTCCCAGCAGAACAGAATGTGTGTCACTGTAGCCTTGCTGCTGACGGGGTAGTACAGTTCTTCCCTTCCTCCTGCCATCTATCCCCCCTTACCTATCACATTTACGTGAGCATAACTGGTATTGCAAGCTTCATAGATGCATTTGATCACCTCTTTCCCATAAGTTACCAGGGCTCATCAAGCTTGTGGTCCTGGGACAGGCTAGTGCTTATGGTCTGTGGGGTGGTCCCATGCATTAGGCATGCAACCACCTGCACGTGGGATGGAAGAGCCAGGAGAGGACAACTGCTAGCTCTAATTAGAAATGCTGTAGTACTCTTTCCTCTGCTGACAGAGATTTACTGCTGTGGCCAGAAGACCTGTCCTCACCAAGGGACAGTGCTGGCGTTCTTCTAGAGGTGCTGTGTATTTGCTGGCACACAGGTCTGGCTGGGTTGTGCCCCCTGTATCGTGACCTCCAGGACCCAGATACCACTGTGTCAGCCCACTTCACCAGCACTCCTGTACTCTGTGGGTATCCTTGTAGGTTAGTACACTGTTGATAACCTTCAAGCTGTGCAAATCGTGGGGCAAGGCCATGGAGCAAGGCTGTCACTCACTGATGAGTCCAAAGACATGCTTTGCTTGGCAGGAGAAGTACAGCAATACATAATTGACTCATGCACCCTAATCCCCATGCGTGGTAGTACCATTTGTGAAATCGTGGTCTTATCTTTAAACTGAAAATGCTGTGGATATTGACTGTGACCATGTGAAGCTTGCACCTGATACTGATTGTGTGGATACTTCCCATTCTTGGACACCCCTCCACTTGTGCAACCAATCTTTCAGAGCAGTGCTCCTGGACTGCAGACTCTGTCAGTGAGGCCAGTTTAGTATGGCGGAATCATTGTATTAAAAATGAGACAAGTGTGTGTCCTGCTTGTACCATGGAATGCATGAAGATGCATGCTACTAATGGATGTAGTATATACAACAACATGCTTTGCCTGTGCTTGCCTTATTAGTCAGCCTTGTCTGATATATGGTGGTAGATATCAGGCATGAAAGCTTGAGAGTGTGGAATATGCAGATTTCACATAGGGGTGCCTTGGCCAGGTCTTCTCATTCTCTATCAGGGGCATACAGGCCAGAGTGCTTTCCAAAAAACTTGGAGTACTGTTAACAAAAGTGTGGGAAGTCAGAGATCTGAACTGCACAAATGAAAGAACCACAGCGGGACGATGTGGACAATGCCACATAGCCTCTGCATTGCTGCATGGACTTGTAGCTCTGTTCCTGAAATATTCCACCTGCCGGAGTGGACCTTCAATGTGCAGACTTTGCGGGTGCCTAGTTTCAGGAATGTGAGGAGATTCAAGCAGTGAAATGAATTTAAGGATGCTCGCTATGATAACAAGTGAACAAGATAAAAGCTTCTCTCTAGTTCAAGATGAACACAGGAGGGAAGGAGGGAGGAAACAGAATTTGCTTATGAATGCATAGTAAAGCCTGAAGCGAGTGTACTGGATGAAGGAGCCGAGAATCTATTTGCATTAGCTTAGCTGTGTGTGGTTATGTTTGTGTAGTAATTGGGCAACTAAAACCTTTGGGAAATCTCTCCCTAAGAGCAAGTTAAATGAAAGGCAGCAGTTACAGAACGAATGTGTGCAGAGATGTGGAGAGGAGGAGGGTAGAGGTTGGGTTTGTCAGCATTCTGCAGAGAGAGGTGGGAAACTGCTGCTCTTTGTTTAAATGTCTGATCCCACTGTGGAAATTCTTCAGGTGGAGACCAAATTTAATTACCTAGTTATTGAAGAGGAGAAAATGGTGACTCTATTGGAAACCATGGTAATAAGGCGATAGCTCACGATCCTGCCACACACTTTTCTTTGGTAGGGTCCTGATCATCAAAGTTTGAGTGCTAAGGCAATTTATACAATGGGACTCCATACGGGAACAGATTGGAGGAGGTCAAGTTTTCCATCATGACCTTTGCTATCACCACCAATGGCGTGGTGCCTTTGTGTACTGCTCAGTGTGGCCCACAGTGTACATCTTGCCATTTTCCCAGAGCTGTACTACAGCCAGCTGGTAGCATTGGCATATTTGCCTGTTTGATAAAGGCAAAATGTTGAGGAAGCCAGATATTGCTTTCATTTTGATAAAAATTTGATTGTACTAATTGTAACAGAGCTCTCTTGCTGCCTGTCTCTGCACATACATCGCTTACTGCAACTCTCTTCACAGTGCCTAGCAGCTGGTGCTGCAAACAAAGAGGCTTATTGAGCACTTCTTGATATTGGGCACTGATCTGGTGGCTGAGGCTGAGAGAACCGCAAGATGATTCAGTGTTTGTTGCTCCTCGCTGCTGTGCTCTACGCTTTGTCCTGAGCTTGAACCCCAGCTTTCAGAGCTGTGGTTCAGCTACTCCATATAAAGCACCAGGACAGATGCTGGTTGTAGCTTTGAACTGTTACAGCACCATGGGCTCAAGCTAGCCTCTGAAAATCACCCATGGATGATTCCCATGTCCCCATGGGGAGATATCTACCCATATTTCTCATCTCTTTCCTGTACATGCAGAGTGTGAGGACAGGGAGCAGAGAGAGCTGGGAGCACGGCTGCCCCTCCCCTCCTTGCAGAGCGCAGACTGCTTCTGGCTTGCCCATGCAACAATTTCGTTTTGTTTTCCCCTCATCTAACCCCTTGCAGATAACTGCTGAAGAGCTCTAAATCCTAGGGGCAAGCCATCCTCCTCAGTGCTTTGTTGCAGCCCAAGTTTGCCTAGTGCAGAAAAGCTTATGTGCAGCCCGAGTTGTGTACAGTACATGACAGATTTCAGAGCTGTACAAAGCCGAGATCATCCTGGGGATGTGAAAATTAATCAGGCAGCGAAGATCTCTGACAGTCAGTACAGAACACCAGAACTGGTAGAGGAAGAGTGTATGTGAAAGTCACATGTAAAATTTAATGTGGGTTGTTTTGTTGTTGTTTTTTTTTAAAAAAACTAGATATGCAGTTTCCATGGACACCCATTTTTATCTTATAGTACGTTTCCTTTTATTAAATATGCATAACCAGGCTTGCTCAGGATGTGAAGTCTGGTGTTTGATTTTCTTTACATTGTCACCAGGGAATTACTAATAGGCAAGCAGATTTCTGAAGACATTTAGGACAGTTTTACCTTCCTGCTATCGAAGATGTCTTAACCCTTATGAAGCCGGCCAAATATAGGGAAATGACAAAGAATACAGGGAAGGCAACTCCTGTATGCGCTGTGAAAGGCTCATCTTCCCCTAGCATGTTCCATTTTTCCACTGGGTTGGTCTTTTCTTTCATCAGGCTTTCTCACCTTCTAGTCCTTCTCTAGTTTTGCCTTTTTCCTTAGCCTTGATAGCAGCAAATAGTTATTACTGATAAAATCTGATTGCCATGGAAGGTGTTGGCCATGGGACTTGAGAACTTGTGGCTGTGTGGGGCACAGGTATGTGAAGCAAGAAAGCCCAGTGTTTAAGGGGGAAGGACTTGGGGTTTTGTGGTGGTTTTTGGTTTTTTTTTGGGGGGGGGGGTGCTTTACTTTGGAGATCTCTTGGTTTAGAAGAGGAACCTTTAAAAAGAGAAAAGGCCTCATCTACTTTTCAGGATAGCCTGGGAGGTACAGTGGTGTCTTACTAAGGTGTCCTACTTCACAAAGACGAAGCAGTGAGTTACATTGAACTCAATACAGTGCATAACCAAAGAGAAAAAGTAGGTGTTTAGGGGGGTGGGGTGTGTTTTCTTTATTTTTCTTAAATTTTAGTGCAGATTTATTTCTTTTGGCTTATTGATGAGAAAGAATTATATGTGGCAGACAGTTTTACGAAGTTTTCCTTCTGTTTTCCAATTAGCACCAACGCTCAGTGTTCTGAATATCTTCAACTTGAGGCACAGCACTCTGAAATGATCTGACCTTCACTTAGCTTATACCACAGATGAGTGGTTATGCAAAGTTATCTTGCCCATATGGAAACTTAGCTCTGGCCTCAGAGATGGGTGGAAGTAAAGAATAGATAAAATATCTTGATCCACATGATGGTATTTCATATACTCCTGTAAAGTCAAAGAAGATGCAGAAAAAAGTAGTCATGTTGTTCTCTCTCTTTTTTTTTTTTTTTAAGTCCAGATTCCTTCTTTACATTAATTTCTTCTTTGATGTTCAGGAACAACAACTGGTGCCAAATTCAGCACGTTTATTAAAAGCTATTGATCTCACATTGTTCTCTGTTCAGGTCCCCACCTGGTCATCTGGTTCAGATTCATACTGCTTTTTACATTATTGCAGCCTTCTGGAATCAGGGAACATATATTTCTCTGTCAGGTTTAATGGTGTGAACATTGTCTTTGTCTAACTGATATGCCATTTAGAAGAGAGAAGGTGAAAAATTCAGAATTATTCTATCAGCTTGACTTTACTCTTCCCGTTAACAAAGAAGAGCATAAGGCAAGTTCCCCAGAAATGTCATCACTTACATCTGCTTATACTGCAAAGTCTTCTACCTGAAAGCTCTCATGAAGTTTTTATCCGTTAGCCCCTTCTCTATCAGGTCCATTGTATATTATCTTGGACACTGTGCCGAGCAGCAAACTATGAAAGCCAAGAAGCAGAGCAAAGGGCAGGTGGCATAGAGGCTGATGCAGAAGGAGGTGACTCATTTGACACTTCATCCTGATAAGATTACTACATTTAATTTAGACATTGGAATCTGGTGTCTTCTGACACTTCTCATGGCAGACAGGAGGAGAGGTGAATGGGGGGTGGGGGAGAAAATGCTGTATAAATCTCTGAGATGCAGCAGGGCAAAACAGCTTTGTTACCATTCTTTTGTATTGTTGCCCTGGCAAATACAAAATAATCACTTTCTAGCACAGGTATAGTCTCTGAATGTGACTAGGAGGCACCGGGTTACACGGAGTTCAGTGCATGTCCTTTCTGGCAGAGGAGATCAGGCCTGCAAATGCATCTATGGAGATTGTGTAGCTCTGTCTTCATGAAAGGCAAGGACAAAGAGATCTGAGTTATCTGAGACTCTGGTGGCCTCAGTTCCTTCTCTCTTACGTGGCAAGTACCGGATCCTGGCGAAAGTTTGTGGTCTGACCAGGTGTATGGCCGTGTGTCTTGAAGTCCCGTTATTAATCAGCATTAGCGTTAATTTATAGCCTGAGTGTGAGTCAGGTAATTCTTCAGTAAAGCAGAAATGGATTCTGCATGGTGAAACCTTGAATTCATTATCCCAGTGCTACTGATGAGAGCGTGAAAAAGACTTAGAGATTTGTTTTTATCCCTTTATCTGTGTCTAGGTAAATGCACACACCTTTTGCTTACCTACCTCAGGGAGCTCACCTATGCATCCTTCTTTTACCATCACTGTCCTGCTGTCTTGTGGGAGGCAGGGAATCGGAATTAGCGATTAACATTGTTTCACTAAAGTGCCTTTAGAAGAGATTTTTTAGCTGAAGCCTCTCCAGTGATAATGATTTCCAGCAGGGCTGACTGCCCAGCGGGGCTAGTGATAACCTGCTGCCAAAGTACTAAGCAATGCTTCGATTAGCGCAGCTCACTGCAGCACGTTCAATTCGCACTTCGTGTGGACACAGTCTTGAATTACTTTTCACACTAATCTTCTTTGGCATGCAAGGGTAGTAGTGAGCTGCATTGCTTAAGGCATGCAGACATGGTAATATGTGTAGGTTTTGTGGCAAACAGGGTTCTATGTCAATGTCCCTAGTCTAAGAAGGTGGTCTGTGGTTTACAGCTGCCAGTGATGCATGTGATTCATCAGCCCTAATGCTGAACTCTGCAGATTAATGTGTTGCTCGTCTCCCATTATATCACGTCTTCATGAGGCAGTCTTTCTCTTGCATCTGTAATGACCAGCTGCAGAGCCTCGGGGTTTTCTCTAACTACTTTTAACTGATCTAGCACTTCTTATTTTTATCATGCTCTGCCCTTTCCGTAATTGGTAAATCCCCCAATGGCTTTAATCAAGTTGTGTTGAGCCTAGCAGCTCTGGCAAGTTTTCTTTTGTTTTAATAAAAGGTGAGTTTGTTCCCCAGGCAGATTCTGCCAGCTCAGTTTCAACTATTGCACATTTGTCTTTAAAAAAGGGGCCTCCCATCTCGCAGCCACAGCCAATACAATATCCTAGGTGAACTCCTTCAACCTGCCCTTTCCCCTTCAGAGGAAAAAGGGCCTTTTCCCTCCCACTTCACTGAGGTCAATGTTTTTGCGCAGTGCATTCTTCATTCACAGCTTCAGGCTAATGGACACAAAGGGTTTAGTTGTGCAGCTGATGTTCATTCAGATGGCCACTTGGTCTCTCCAGAAATGTCCTTTATTAATATTCTGCCAATAATAATGTTCGACCCTGCAAAGCCAGTCAGGCAGTCCTGAGATTTTGCTGCCTGTCTCAGTGTCTTCCATTTTCAGGTATTTGATCAAAGCTACGAGAAACATTTCGAGTAAACAGACACTTTGGAAAATTGCACCTGGAAAGGGAGAGCAAAACTGCTTATGATATTTTGGTCAGTGTAGCTGAGTGGATTTCGTTAGAAGGCTTTTTTATTATTATTTCAAGCTCTTCTTGAGAGGTTAACTTTGAGCAGCTCCTAATTACAAGCAGACATGCAGGTTATGGAACTGGAGGGCAGGTGAGGCGAATTCCATATAACTCATGATGACTAAAAAGCCAAAGTAATAAAGAATTCCTCAATTCCTGAGTATCCCTGCAACTTGTCCTGGTGTTTCCTCTAGAATATGTTGTTCTTTCTGTTAAGGCTGTCTTTAAAAACCATTCTCGGATTTTATATGGGTCTTTTTAAGCTTCTAGCTATCAGTGAAACCAGAAAATTCAAAGTCAAGGCTAATTTCTCAGGAATACTTCCAAAATTTAGACACGAGAAGTGTGCAAATTGCTACTAAAAGCATGTCTGAAATGCGTCTAGCCCTGTATAAACAGGATTGCAGTGAAAAGTCAAGATGAGTGCAATTTAGGGCTGTTTCAGGCAGGAGAAATCAAATTTGAAACACTGAACGAAATGGTGTGAGATATCATTAAAATTTATAGAACGCAGTAATTTATTAATTTATTTAGTTCTATGGAATATAATCCAAAATCTGTCATTCTTTAAACACTGATTACAGAAACCAAGTGATGGCTGATTAACAAAGGTAGGAAGGATTTAGATACCATCCTCCTCTCATTTAGTAGGTCATGGAGTAGAATTTATTAGAAATATCACACCACAAGGTGGAGATCCGGATTTAGCTGCTTTCCCTGCCTGATGGGCATAGAAACCACCTCCCAGGAGAAGCGTCTGCCGGATGCCATGCACTGAGCCTGTCCCACTTTTGTGAAACACTTCAGCCCTTCTAGGAAGAGTGAGGAAAGACAGGGAAGCATGCAAACCTCAGTGTAACACTTACAGTTTTCAGCTGGGATATGGAACTGCCTCTCAGGTCTTGCTGCAATTAACATGTGCATGGCCAGTGTCAGAGGACGAACGACCTCGTGTCTCAGGAGAGATATATAAACCCTTACAGCAAAGCCATGGCGGGATGGGTTGAACCAGATCCTGTGTGTATTTCCCCTAGGCATCACTGCAGTTCAAGTATGCAACTCAAGCAGGAGATCCCAGATTTCTTGTTACTTGCTGTTCTCTAATGTCTTGCTGGGCAGGAAGGCAGGGAAATGAGGGAACAGCTGCAATGGTCCATCTTGCCTGAAAAGACAACACACAAATCCTGGCAGGGCGGGAGATGGTATGCTGCTTTCTGCTGCAAGGAAGTGGACCTCAGTAAAAATTGAGTGGGTCTGCATTAAACTGTTGGGTGAAAGGTAACAAAACCATCTACCATCTCTTCTGAGAGTCCTGGCTCAGTAATTTTTTCTCAGATGGAACCATTAGGAAATCAGATCTGAATTCAGAAATAGTCTCTGGACAATGGAAAATGTGTTTTTTGGTGACTTTATTACTGACTGAAAAAAATATGTTTACCCAGCACCACAGCAATACAAATAGCTTTTATCTCCACTACGAACAGGCTTATTTTATCTATTGATGGTGTACTTTAAATCTCATATTTCCATTACAAACAGGTTTGTTTTACCAGTGACTTACTTTAAATCTCGTAGTAGAGTTCTGCCAACCCTAATTTTCTTTATGGCCGGACGCAGACCAAAGAAAAGTAGATGCCATACAGTCCACTTACACAATCAGGAAAATCATGGGCTCTGCAAGATCGCCTTCCTCATTCAGACTTTGTCCATACAGAACAGAATGAGAGGAAGGTATTGGGACAATTCCTGAGACTTTCCAGTCATGGAGGAGGGAGAACTTGCAGCAACTGGTGAAGTTTGGGAGTCCTGCAAATAGCGAGACATGGAGGAGCTCATGCCTAAGCCTCCACGTGGGCCTCCTATGGCTCTCATACTTCCTCTGCATGGACCACCAATTATACAAATGTCATTAGATATAGGATGCAGTATGTCTTCACAAATAAACCTCCCAGGCCCAGAGCAGGAAATTATTGCACTTGCTTTCCAAACAGAACAAAGATTAGTGAGGTGATGAAGCCGTGCACTTAGCATTGAAGACATGAATGTATGAAGTCAATTACAAAAAGAAAGCTCTGTGATGTACAAATAATTGGTACAACTTCAGTGGCTCTTCCATGTGGAATATATCCTCATCATATGGCTGCAGCCTTTCTACACAACCCAAGAAAAGTAACTGATTAGAAAAAATAAATGTACCTTACAAAGTAAGTGTGACTGCAACAAAGATGGGGAGGTGGGGGTTACCAGTGGGGTACATATTAATTAGTATTTTGAAAGCCCCAACTATGAATTTCCATACTTTGAGATATTTGAGGCTCTTTTAAGTACAGCCAGAACTCAGAATCCTCTGAGTCATTAATGGCTGTGGTGATCATTAGTGCTGGGCACCCAGTGAGCGTTAGAAACAAAGACATTGTTTACGTTCAGAATTGAAATAGGTCACAGTGAGTGGAAATGATGAACAAACAAAATACAAGAGAGAGGTTGTTAAGTCAGAGTTTTGGTAGTGCTCCAACACTTCCATGAGACTATTTTTAGTGTGCAGGCTGCTGTGGTATTGCTGCATCACCCCTGTCCAACCCTTCTCCACAGCACAGCTTGGCCAGAGGTAGTACTCAAAGTTTCTCCTCACAATATTTCAAGGTTATAAAATTCAGGAAAAGTCACATAAACCATAATAACACCACGCCCTTAAATCTTTGAGTTAGCTGATCTAATTTAGTCACTTAGGCCATGGTCACTTCAGGGTATACACAGCCTGTCAGAAAAGAAATTGCTTCAAAAGCTCCTGTGGGGTCAATTCACATCAATACCTCTCCTGGTAGCTCAGTGAGTTCAACACACTCTCTTCATCCTTTCATATATCTCCGAAGTGCCTGATTTTCCCCCTCATCAGCCACAGAGATAAGAGGGCTGCAGATAAGCAGGTTCTTGAGGTTGCTCCATCTGAAAGTCTTCCTGGTAGGAATGCCCAGCAGGCAGCACCAGAGCCAGCCATGAGAGCGCTCCAGCTCCTCTCGGGAGCTGCATTAGTGGCCGTGCCACTCTGCAGAGCTATCTGCTGGCTGGTGAGGAGGAGGATATTGCCTCCCCAGAAATGAAGGCTCCTCCAGTGTATCGTTCATGGGGTTCCACATTTGGGATGAAGGGTTTCACTACTTAGATGAGATTTTGAGGAAGTCTCAGTGTTAAGTGGAGCAGTGCTTAATTACAGCTCTATCCAGAGAGTGTAAGTACCACATTCTGTGCCTCATCTGTTATGTGTCTCATTAACGGGCTACGTTTAAAAATGTTTAAAACCCAAAAAGTCTCACGTTAGCTCTTGCTTCAAGCAGCAGAGGAACACAAGACTTATTTAAACAGTGTTCAGTATCCAGTATTAAACTCAACTTAAATAGGATTCTGTGTCTAAATGCTAGGCAGCCTTTTCCACAGCCTTTTAGGATTGAAGTGGGGCTAGCATACCACAGGTAAGAAATTAAGTCAGTACCAGAAAACATTCAGATAACATTTCAAAGGAACTCTAACTGCACACATAGCCGCTTCCACAGTAGATGGTCCATCTGGCAAGTCATTAGAAAGCTGGAATAAAAACAAAATGGGCACTGAAAAACAAGATGGTACACATTTTTTAGACACAGTGAATTATAGTCCATTATCTGACTGGTATTTTCTCTCTCTCCCTCCTTGCTTCTAGGGTTTATAATTTTGTCCACTGTTGAAGTCTTGAGGGGATTTTTTTCACTGGTATGTCTTGTTTTTTGGTATTTCATTCTTTACCTCTCCTTCCTTCATTTAGCTGTGAGAGGGGGAAATTCTGTCTTATTCCATGCCGGAAGGAGGTGTTGGGTCTTGAATGGCTGCAATGACATTTCCCATGTAACATCTTGGCTACCTCCTCTTTGGTGCAGGATGGTGACTGTGGAGGAGCTCTCGGGCTAGTTCCTGCCACAATTGATTGATTGCTTGAGGACCAGAACCCAGGCAGGCTGTGGGGCTTTGGCAAATTCCCCTGGCTCACAGGTAGCACAGCAGGATTTGGCACATATTTTGTCTTCCTCTGGTGCTTCTGCTAAATAAGAAGCACCTTTCCCTGAACTGCCTGAGTACTGTGGAGGTAAGAAGACATTGCGAACAGAAGTCTTAGTTCCCTGCACAGCATGGAAGTAACACTCAATGTCTAGTTGCCAAGGAACAAAGTTGCACCTAAGTAATAATGAACAATGGAGAAGCCAAAAGTACTGTTGGAAACTATTTGGCAATACACCATGTTTCTACTTTCTCTCCAGCCTTTGACTTATGATTGCCTTGATAAAGGTGTAGAGCACAGGATAAAATGATGGAGAATGGGCAAGAAGTATAGATCATTAGTTTCCTGTTCTATGTCGCTGCTTTGCAGAGAGGACATTCTTGCCAGGGGACATGTGCATCATTTTTCAAGTTTTGTGTCAATCTTTTAAAGAAGATATCTGTTGATCATGCTCAAATTTATCTAGGGAGTATATCTATCTCAGCAGAGAGAAAAATAATTCATTTTTTAGATCTGCCAGTCAGAGCAAACATCTGTCCTTACAGAGAGGAAAAATGATAGGATCGATAGCCATATCCTCTGCGACAAGTTATCCCCAAGGAAGGGAGGAGTCTCACTGTTAACATGATCTGCAGGAGAAATAGTGGTATGCAGCAGTAGCAAGAATCAGTTTCCTAAAACAAAGAATATTTATACGTAAAATTTCTGATTTACACTCTGCCTCATTGCTGGGAGAATTTTACACTATTGCCAGAAAACCTTCAACCTTTTTCTGCCTTCATTACTGTTCAGGTTTAGAAGAAAAGGAGTACGGTTTCTCAAAGGCAGACATCTCATGAGCTACGTGACACTACAGAATGCAAAGAGACACCTTCTGTCTGTGAGTCCCAGCCATAGATTTTGGGATCCTCAGTCTTATCAAGGGGTTTAGGACAATAAAGTGTCTTTAGAAAGCAAATCAGATTTTGAAGTAAGAGAACAAAGTTTATTATGTCAAGTGGCAGAACACAGGAGTAAAGTAATAGCAGCTATAGACTTTGGTGAAGACACGGGAAGGAGAAAGATAAAATGAATGGTAATCAGGCTGTCGTGTTTACAGTTTTATAACCTGTACCAGCTTAATAGAGTTTAATAGAGTGGATAAGCCGTACCTTTGAATCTGCTGTTGGAATACATTTTGCCTTATGGGTTTAATTGAGGAAGGCCCAGAATATGACCTTGGTGCCGGGAAAGATTATGGAACAGTTCATCTTGAGTGCACTCACTGGGCGTGTGAAGGACAACAAGGGGATCAGGCCCAGCCAGCATGGGTTACCAAAGGCAGGTCCTGCTTGACCAACCTGATCTCCTTCTAAAACATGGTGATCTGCTTAATGGATGAGGGAAAGGCTGTGGAGTGGATGTCATCTACCTGGATTTTAGTGAGGCCTTTGACACTGTTCACCACAGCATCCTCCTGGAGAAACTAGCTGCCCATGGTCTGGATGGGTGTACTCTTCAATGGATAAAGAACTGGCTGAATGGCCGAGTGCAGAGAGTGGTGGTGAATGGAGTTAAATCTGGCTGGCAGCCGGTCAGGAGTGGTGTTCCCCAGGGCTCAGTTTTGGGTCCGGTCTTGTTTAACATCTTTATCAATGATCTGGATGAGCGGATTGAGTGCTCCCTCAGTAAGTTTGCAGATGACACCAAGCTGAGTGGGAGTGTCGATTCTGCTCAAGGTAGGAAGGCTCTGCAGAAGGATCTGGACAGACTGGATTGACAGCCGAGGCCATCTGTACGAGTTTCAACATGGCCAAAGGCCGGGTCCTCCACTTCGGTCACAACAACCCCATGCAACGCTACAGGCTTGGGGAGGAGTGGCTGGAAAGCTGCCCAGTAGAAAAGAATCTTGGGGTGTTGGTTGACAGCCGGCTGAACATGAGCTAGCAGTGTGCCCAGGTGGCCAAGAAGGCCAACGGCATCCTGGCTTGTATCAGGTACAGTGTGGCCAGCAGGAGCAGGGAGGTGATCATGCCCCTGTACTCGGCACTGGTGAGGCCACACCTGGAGTACTGTGTTCAGTTTTGGGCCCCTCACTACAAGAAAGACATTGAGATGCTGGAGCGTGTCCAGAGAAGGGCAACAAGGCTGGTGAGGGGTCTAGAGAAGAAGTCTTATGAGGAGCGGCTGAGGGAGCTGGGGCTGTTTAGTCTGGAGAAGAGGAGACTGAGGGGGTACTTTATTGCTGTCTACAGCTATCTGAAAGGAGGTTGTATTGAGGCAGGTGTTAGTCTCTTCTCCCAACTAACTAGCGACAGGATGAGAGGCAATGGCTTCAAGTTGCGTCAGGGGAGATTTAGATAGGATATTAGGAAAAATTTCTTTACAGAAACAGTGGTCAGACATTGGAATAGGCTGCCCAGGGTGGTGGTTCAGTCACGATCCCTGGAGGTGTTCAAAAAACGTGTAGATGTGGCACTTCAGGACATGGTTTAGAAGGCATGGTGTTGTTGAGTGGATGGCTGGACTTGATGATCTTAGAGGTCTTTTCCAACCTGTGATTCTATGGTTCTATGATTCTGTAAAATTTTAATAGTAATGGGTAAAAATGTAAATAGTAAATGGGTAAAATACATAATAATTATTACGTTGACAGAGTAAAACATTTAAAGCAGTAGCTCATGGCTGTACTCACATACTGTCTACTGTATATTATCTTATCCAACTTCAGTGTGTTTTCTTTATCCTCCCCATGTGCTTGTGCTGTCAAACCATCCCTCTCCCACTTCCTTGTCCTTTTTGAGCTGTAGACACAGTTTTCCTCTCCTTCCCCTTCCTCTACCCTCAGCACTGCATTCCACTCCCCTGCCTTTTGCCACAGACTGTACAGGGTGCTATGTTTTGGAGCCCGAGTTAGAAGAGAGAAAAGCAGCAGCACCTACTCATAAAGCTCTGGAAAGCCCCTTTACCAAAGCTATTAGGATGTCATATTTATCATTGCTGGCTTTGAAAGTTTACAGCAATTCAAGACAGAGCCATTGATGCAAAACCTTTATTATAGGAGGAAGCTTTAAACTTGAGAAAATATGGGAACAAGTATGGCTATAATATTTTGGGGAGGAGGGTGGAGGTTTATGTTGCCTTTCTCAGCTGACTTTTTCAGTTTTGATTTGTTTTCTCCTTATTGGGTCCATTCCGTTAACGCTTCCCTAGGATATAGGCATAAGGCTATAGTTCTTAAGGCTTACCAGTTATGTAGTCACATTTAGATTTTTGAAAATAAGTAACGCGTGCTTAAGAGCTCTTAAGTACACTAGTGATAATGATAACTGAAACAGTAGGAGATCTTTCCTTTCTTGGGTAAAATATTTCTGCAGGACAGTGCCACAGCCCTGGCTGTATTCCATCAGTCCCATCGTCCCTGGCTCACTGTCATGGCTTGCTAGTCTGGATCAAAGCTCTCAGACATGTTACAAGAAATGAAAAATCTTAGAGGAAGAGAGTTAATGACCACAGTCAGAACTATTAACATCAACCAAAGCCGAGTTAAAGGAACATGTGGCAGATCTACGCACTGGGCTCCCTTTGTGACTCTTTGATCCTGTGCAGCTGTAGAACAATCCAGCCTAGCAACACCTCCTGTAAAACAGCTCAGTGACTATGCTAATTGCTAAACTGAGGAAAAACAGCATTAAATAACACGAGGGTGACCACACTGTTTCCGCCTTCAATCACTCAACAACAGATCAAACGCCAAGCTCTGCCAATGAAATGCAGTGAGAAGGAACAGGAGACCTGGCACTTGTGCTCTACTTAGAGCCTGAGTCTCTCCTCATACACTTGGGGGAAGAAGTCAAGGATAACTTTAAGGCATTTTCGGTGTTTGGGAGCCATCTTTTCTGCTCTTCAATCAGTGCAGAATAGGTGCATATTCCTGATGAATGGGTTTGGGGACTGGAAGGAAGCAAGTGTCTGTAAAACCCTAAATACCCATCGGCCAGCTCCAGGTTTCTGACAAAGGAGAGTCAGTGAGGAGCCATGAAGCCAGCTCTTCACAGATGGGACAAAACTTCTTGCCAGAGGGAGTTTTCTGGGTAACATTTTTGGCCCTGCTGTAAGTTTTTAGGCAAACAGAGACCTGAAAATATTTTAGCCTGTCTGAGAAATGGACTGGTAGGTGCTGAACTGAACTACATTGAAAAATGTAATGGACCACTTTTCATGCATGTGGACAGTTATTTTTCAAAATACAGGGTATTTTTCATTACAAAATTAAGGTAGCTTTGAACTACATGAGCAGCATACTACCTTACATGCTTTTTTCCCTTGCAGTAGGGGTTACACTATTTTCTATTTGCAGATCTGAAGCAGGCAGCCTTTTGTTAACTACAGTCATTGCAGGTGTTTTCACTGTAAAGATCCAGGGAATGCAACAAGATGGAGATTAATTTGCAGGTCTTACCTGAAATAGCCCAGTCCATGTATTTTAAGCATTCTTTTCAGTGTAAGACAGTGATAAATTAGAAATCCCTGCCCCAGTAAGGCTTGTTAGTAAATCTGATACGCAGTTAGCTGACAACTCTGATGCATGGAAACCCTGCCTTCTGCCCACCTCCCACCCCATTGTTAGAAAGTATATCCATCAAATTTTACACGGGGTAGCATAGATTGCTATCTGGATGATAGCAGCAACATTTTCTGCATTAGCAACTCTCTACAGATAATGTCTTGAGGATTGAGAGAGGGAGATTAAGTCTGAATAAATATCCCATGATATTCATATTTAATCATTGTACTTAGAGACTGTCTAATCAGTCAAAGCAACAACTGATACTGACATATAGGTTTCATAAAAATATATACTAAACTGAAGCAATAAGCCTTGTCCCTTTAAATTCACCTTGAGCCTGTAAGCGGCTCCCAGACAGAACAACCTGTGACCTCAGGAGTCTGATTACTGCAATGAAAGAGCGATGCTACCCAGGAACGACAAACAGTAACTTTGGGCATATCTATATGGCTGGAGGAAGGGGGAAGGACAAATTCTCCTTTGAGTAGCTTGGTCTTGCAAATAGTATTAATTTGTAAGTCTATCAGCTTCTGAGTTTGGCACAGATTAAAGTTGTTAAACCCATGTACCCAAGTACACATGTTTTAACCTCACCACCTTAGAGTCTTTCTCCCCCCGTTCATAAATGTCAATAGGATGGGAGGAAAGGGGACAACAGCAGGGGAGGGGGGATGGTTTTGGAGAGAATGAGCTTTTTCTGTTTCTCTGGGTACAGAACTACAGCACTTGGAAAAAGTGACATTTGCGAGAAGAAGGAAGGAGACGGTGAAAAAGGGCTGAGAGAGGGACAGAGACGGGGATTTGAAAATTTCTAGAATAGATAGAGCAGATATATTGCTGATGTGCTGTAAGTAGAGTGCGCCGTAACCGGTTTGGCTGAGGTGAGCTGGCATGTGCTTTCACAATGAAATTTGGCTCCTCCATAACATGAAATATTCTTTGATTGCTGCCCCATCATTTAACAGCATGGCATTCTGCTTAGGACAGAGCAAGCTGTTCTGTACCTTTGGAGACTGAGTATGTGTAGCTATGTCTTGAATGTTTTCACTGTAGCATATAATAGAAAGTCTCTCTGCTGTAAGCATTAGCAATGCAATTTCGTAACTATCTGCTCAGACAGTGCACAGGAGCTTGAAAAACAACTTGAGACACTTTATTCCCTCTAGGAAATGCCATCTGAGAATATGTTAATCTGACAAATATGCGAAAGGCTGTCCCCTATTGGTGAACCATGATGAATACCACCTTCTTTTTTTTGTAAGTACGAGATGTTCTCCTCCCTGCCAAGAGTGGAACAATCCTTACACTCTCATCAAACCAGACAGCTGAAAAGTACAGAGGCATTGTGCTGCCTCTTTTGCCATGCAATGTGAATTTGATATTATCTGTACCACCTTTGACAATGCACTTGAAATTAATCGGAGGAGAAATGTCTTATTTGATTATATTTAACCATGAACATTGATCAGTTTCATGCCATTTTAACTTCAGAGCTGGGTGTCCAAAGTCCTTTCTAAAAAGGGCAAAACATTACCCAGAGATTCATGGGAGCTTGTATTATGTGAGTCTCTGAAAAGACACACTCAAGGGAAATGACTGTACATCTGGGAAATTAAGAATCATTTACTGTGAGACTCTCTGTGAGAGATGGACAGTATCAAAAGAAAGATCCCCAAAACATCAGTTCTCTGCCCATTCCATGTTTTCATTGCAGTTGTCTTAGCTCATATTACTGTAAGATTCATGCATTAATTCCTGGCAAGTCTGCCAGACTCAAGTCTCTGAGGAGACTGTAGTGGGACCCACTGTTCCTCGGCATTTCAAGCAACATTTGAAGCATCTGACTTCCCTGCCTGTAGTCTGAAAAAAAGCCATGGAATCTACATAGTCCTCTAGTCCTTTTTCAGGATTCCTTTCTGCCACAGGACACTTGCTGTGGCCTTAGATATAATAATAATTTGGCATCCTTAGGGCAGACCAGTCAGAGGATCTATCAGGCAGACTTATGGATTCAGGTGGGCCAAGACCTTTACACCGAGACCATATGCAGCTTGAAGGCTTTACTTCGGCTGTAGTCTCGTCCCCAAGATTGGACTTCACCTGCAGCCACATTGTTAAAAGCTCTCCAAAGGCCTTGTTGTTGGTGCAGACCATCACATCCCCATTAATGGTCGGACATATTTGGTATGCGCCTGGACTGGAGCTTCAGGCTTAGATGCCTCTAAAAGCTACCAAGCTGGTGTGCACCAAAACTGCTGCACAGACTCAACCAGCACAGAGCTGCACTAATCTACTGAACAAAATGATTGTGTTCGTAAGTACTTTGCAGGATGGTAGTGGAAAACTTTCCATTGTTATTGTTTGTATCTTAAATAGACAGAGATCATCAGCCCTGGCCCTTCTCCCGCTATGTCTTGGGACAGGGTAGATCTCCCAGGTTCGGTCTATCCCATGATGCTCAGATAGTCCAGCCCTTTTCACTGACAAAAATACTTAGGGTGAAAAAAGGCAGATAAGAGATGCTTGTCATAGCATGTAGCAGGATAGTGGCCTGAAGGTCAAAATACGTCTGCTCTAGTCTAGAGTTTGTGGTAACTTAACATTCCTCAACTGCATGGGATCTCTGAACTCAGACACCACATGTTCAGGCAAGCGCCTCTTTTCCTGGGAGAGGGTTAGGATTGCCGTATTTCCCCCCACCTCTCTCAAAGACAAGAGACTTCAGTGTAGTGAGGGAAATTTGCATGTTCTGACAGGTTTTTCTTGACTGTCTCTCAGATTCATTATTCCTTCACAAAGGGCAATAGCTTTTCCTACCTCTCACCCCCCTAACCTTCCTGCTCTCCAGACACCCTAAGGGTCTTGGATGGCATTTCCCGGAGGGAGTAAAGTGTCTCAAGTGTTTTCAACAGCTTTTTTTGGAACCTGACGAGGAATTCATATTTCATAAAAGTGACTGGGTGGGTGGAGGGGGAAGCCTGAATACAAAATCCACTTGTTGATTGGGATTCTGGGGCGGGAGCAAAGGCAGAAAGCTTTGCAGGGAGTGTTTTCAAGCTCTTAAGAGCATGTTTTTCCAAGTGCTGTTCTTAAGCATAAAACTGTTAGTAATAAGAGCACAGTAGGGTAATATAATGACACAAAAGGCGCTCTTTCATTGCAAAGCTGAGCGGTTTGTGGTTTAGTAGCTTTTTATGATACAAGAGACAAAGGAATGAAAGTTTTTCCTTCTCAAAAGCTACCATGCCTAGTAACATCTTTTGCTAACAAAAAGAACCCCTCCTGACATATGTTCTTACCCAATTAAATTCCTCCTGCAGATCTGTAGGCCTATTGACAACTTGTTCCATGTCACTAAGCTCGGTTTGCTGCCCTGCTACAGAAATAACAATGCAGTGCTTCTTAAATTGTCTTAGTGTTAATAAGTGGCAGAAGAGATGGAGTTTTGTGGGCTGCCAGCCTCCTATGTGGGATCTTCATTCAATCATCTATCTTTCTCTTTGTTTTCCCTTCCATCTTGTTCTTTGTCAGCGGCAGGGCTTAGAGACCAACAGGAAGAGATTCGGTTTTATTTTGTATTGTAGGAAATAAATTGTTGTTGTTGTTTTTGCCTTTTTTTTTTTTTTTTTTTTT
>Ga0065711_1026850_pt1 | contig 58360 bp, 29 predicted proteins | sample Hoacrofraction12_FD_59098 | JGI IMG/M metagenome (GOLD analysis project Ga0065711, IMG submission 59098) | Hoatzin crop microbial communities from Cojedes, Venezuela - Epithelial fraction 12 v2 (version 2) | ecosystem: Host-associated > Birds > Digestive system > Esophagus > Crop | place... | reverse complement strand
GGACAAGGTCCTGTGCAGCCTGCTGTAGGTGACCCTGCTTTGGCAGGAGGGTTGGACTAGATGACCCACAGAGGTCCCTTCCAAACCCTACCATTCTGTGATTCTGTGATTTGTCAGCAGTGCCTGGGGATGTTTGCAGAAGGACAGTCTGAGTTTATTTGGTAATATCTTGATGAAAACAGAAGGAGAAACCAATAGACATTCTATCCTTATTTAAATTTAAAGTGTAAAAGGAAGGAACAGTAATAATGGAAAGCCTCTTTGGAAGCGGTCTCTTTAAATGCTCAAAACATACTTAGCCTTGGGAAGTGTGTAGGGAATTAGAGGGCAGTGGGTGGGTTGAACCTAACCCCAAAAACACAGGTATGGGATATTTTCTAGCTCATTTCTCTCTTTGTGTCAACTCCACACAGCTGGAATATTGCAGCTGTCTTCAGAACATCTTCTTCACCTCTTACGGTTTGGCTGCGGCCGGCAACAAAAGCACCACGCACCCGCTCCTCCCCCCGCCGGGGTGCAGAGGAGAATGCAAAGAAGCAGGCAGAAACTGGTGGGTCGGGATAAGGGCAGTTTAACAGAACAGCAAACAAAGGGAACAGTAACAACAATGATACAGATAAAGAGAAAACACAACACAAACCACACAACCCGCAGAGCCACTCTCCCGGACCGCTGCTGCCCGTGCTCCCGAGCCGCGAGTGAGTTCCCACCGCCCCGCTCCCCCCCACCGGAACCCAGCATGACGGCACATGGTATGGAATACCCTGCTCTGTTTGGCCAAGTGCGGTCAGCCCACGCGGCTGTGTCCCTTCCTGTATTCCGGTGAAAATTAACCCTGTCCTGGCTGAACCCAGGACATCACCCCAACTTATCCTAGCGGGGAAGAGGAAAAAAGATGACCCACTTGGCAGGGTATCCAAAGGAAGTACAGGCACTGTGTGAGATGCTGCCTTGCAGAACTAACCTGCATGAGTGAGGCAAAGACACAAAAGCATGCTTATTAAAGCTTCAATGATTAAGAGTAACAGAATAGTGACCTCCTGGATACCAGTGTTTGGCTGACTACATTCACACTGTTCTTCAAAACCAAGAAAACACAGGTGCAGGTAGGTTGATACAGGAGGCCAGCTGAAATGGGCACAGAGTAGGGCTGGAGCAAGAAGCAGAGCATGAATCCTCAGCACCCCTGAGCCTCCTGCCAGGAAGTAGTGAGGGAACTGAGTAAAAATGTGGCTGGATTCATTTGCTGCACAGCTCAAGACCTGTGCAGAAAGCCAGACATGTAAGTGTGTGGCTGACAATCCTAAAATTAATGTGCTGTGTTCAAATGTACTTTGAACAATTTGATTCCATTCTGTCAGCATTTGCTTCTCTGAAATTAGAAGGGGGAAGTAAGGAGGAGAAGGGCGAGAAAATAAGGATGAAACTAAAAGACTAATAAAAGCCAAACACAGCAGAGTTTGTCTGGCATCCCGAGAGGTCTCCAAGAGTCTGCCAGCCAGCGCATGTCAAACTGTCTGTGGTTTCACCAGTGCAGGAAACCATTGCAGTGAGGAGCTGTAGAGTCAGAAGTGGCCTGTGTGATGCAAAAACAGTTCCTGAGGAACATGAGTAAGCTGGGACTTAGTAGTAGATGTTAGAAGATTTCACGTTTCTACCCCTGCATCTTTAAAAATGCCATCAGTGTTTTGAAGGGCTTGGTCACCTTAACTTGCTTGCTGACTGGTCTACCCTTGTTTGGATGCAGAGCAGAAGATGCAGCTCTCATCTTGCTCTTAGCACCAGTTGTGCTGTCATGAACCAAATGCTACTGTTCATAGAATTCTTGAAAGAAGAAAAGTCTGGGAATCATGAAGCAATAATGCACTACACTCCTCAAGCAAGACAAAGACCCCCTAGTGAGACATGGCAATTCACTCAAAGACATCATTAGGGAGAATCTCAGAAAAGAAGAAGGTAATTGGTGAAAAAAGAAAGCACAGAAAGGTGAAAAGACTTAGTCAAATCTGTGCAGCAGGACAGTGTGACACCAAGAATCAAATAACAGATCTTCCAATTCACTTCAAGGTTCATGCAGTAATTAATATTTCCTTGAAAGATTTCTCCACTGTGAATTGGAAGAGATCCTCATGTGAATAGACCATCAAATTCTGGCCAGTGTCTGAATCTACGGAAAAAGCTAGGATTTAAAATGTTGAAATTATGCTGGAGGTACAGCAATTAATAATGACATTTTGACTACTGATGCAGATATTTCTTGCTAACTTTTTTATTTTCCACCTTATGTGTTTGTCTGTAATTGCACATCTGCTCAAATATGGGACACTTGGGTTCCACAGCAGATTGTTCAAAACCACCTCCAAACCACAGGAAAATTGCTCTGCATTTTGTGTTCATCAGCTGTTCCTATTACTTCTTAAAAAATACTTTTATTCCTCATGTTAGACATGGTGCCCCTTGGGTGAGTCAAGGCTGGCAATCTTTAATTAAATTAATCAAAGACAGGGACAAAATCTGTGGGGAATATTGGGAATGCCTCTAGGATAATTAATTAGACACAGACAAGTAGTTTAGGGCCAAAACATAGATGCTGTGCTTTCTTAAATGATGAACTGATATGAATAGAAATATTTGCCCCTGTCCATGGCAGGGGGGTTGGAACTAGATGATCTATAAGGTCCCTTCCAACCCATACCATTCTATGATTCTATGATTTTCAGTTTCTGTTTTTAAAGGGCAGTGAAAGAAGGTATCATTCAGCCCTTCAACTCATAAAAAGTCATAGATGATTTATCCTAGAAAAGCCAAACTTTTAATTTTAGCCTTAGCCTCTGTCCACATTGTTCCTCAACTCCAGTTTAATTTCCTATTCTAGCTCTTTTTTCTTTTTCTGTGTTGTAAGTACAAATTTAGTACTTGTGAAAACAAACAACTAAGTACCCTGGCATGAAAGTGGATAAAGTAGTAAAAATTTCATCTTCTTTTGCTCCTGTGCAATGACAGAAATTGCACTTTTCTGTTGTTGTAAATAATCTGCTATGTGCTCAGGAGTCAAAATCAGTTAAGGCCAAACCATAATGGGGATTTCTACAACAGAGACATTGTTGGTCTCTCTTGACTATCAAAGGCAATATGACCAGTGAAACCATCATGCCCACATACAAAAAGTGTCAGATAGGATGCAAGCTGGACTTTTATGAGACCCATGAATGGAACTGACAGGATTTGCTAGTAGCTCCATTTTGGATGGGTCTTTGCGTTGTCTCTCAGCAACCTTTCTCATTACTCTCCTTGCATGAATTACCCTTTCACCTCATAACTATCAACAAGGTTTAGGAGACCATTTTTTCCAATTTAATATTTTAGAAAAATGTCTACAAGAATCTTGGATGAAACCCTAATTCTATTTTTGACATAACCAGGTACAGGTCTTGGAGGTCCCAGAAGAATGAGGTAGGTTTGGCAACACAGCTTAGCACCAAGACACAGGAAGATGGTCCCCCCATTTTCACAGGGTTTCTATTTTCTTTATAGTATATTTCTACTGTAATCTTTTCAGTCCTGTCTCCTCTATCTGATGTTTTATACTTTGCATATGCCTCTTTCTTGCCCTTGATTGCTTTTTGCCCAATCATATTCATTCAAATTAGCTTTTTTACTTCCAGCATATTTATTGCTAGTTGGCATGAATAACCCTTGGGTATAAACTAATTTATATTTGAATACTTTAAATTTCCACCCTAATTCATATGTTTCAGCTAAGCCCCTGATGTCAAAAAGCCTCTCTAGGGAAGAGTGGATGGCTCAGGGGATAGGTAATAAACTCCCTTGTCTTTTCCCTGTAGACTACTGGTTCAACTGGGCCTGCAGAGAGTTGGTAATAGCTGACAGTCCTTATTCTTCATTGGTTTTATAGATGGTTGAGTTACACAGGTTCCAGGGCCTTTATATACTTATTAAAACTGGGAAAGGAAAGAAAATGTTTTTCCTTCAAATGTATTTGATCAAAAATAATTTTAAAGAAGAGTTCATTCAGGTTATACTTACATACTTCCATCTCATAGTTCCCAGAATATATCAATTTTTGGTTGTTTTATATATATATACACACATATATATATATCATTTTGGTTTATTTGTGTTTACTTAAGAACTAGGAGGAACTTTTGTTTATGAATCAGAGCATATTTGCGAAAGGCAAGCAAGCACATCTGCAGAGGAACCAGTCTATCTGTTGTACTTATTTTCAGTTTGTCACAAAAACAGCTAGAAATTTCAGTTGAGGCGAGCATCCTCTCATGCAAGGTGGGGTACATGTGCATGGTAAGAGGGAGGATAGGTCTCAAAAGAGCTTATTGTCTACATAATGAGTGGCAACAAAATGTCTCACAACAGCATTGCCTATACATGTGATGACTTCAGATGAATGAGACGGGTAAGAATTGGACGCAAAGCATGCTAAAGAGCTGTCTATCTCTTTCTGTCAGGTGGGGAAGGAACAGAACTCTTTTTACAGCTCAAATCTATGTATCTAGGCAAATTTACTAATCTTTCCTGTGCAAATAGACATTTTAAAATGTTCTAAAATCCCTACACCAATTTATTTCCTGCTATTTCATCCTCCCTTTCCCCATAGATGCAAAACCTCTGTGATTTGTTCAGTTTTCCCTGCTATTTATAGCACCAGGGTCAACCAATTAGGCAATAAGAAGGCAAAGGGAAAAAAAAAGTTAAAAAAAGGTGGCAGAGGTGACCAATCATATGGCATAAAGAGTGAATCAGGATTACTGGACATTCATAGCCAGCATCTTGCAAGAAATCCATAGGTTCAAAATTGTTCACACAAGATGCTCAATGAGCAAGTGCAAAGACACTAATCCGTAAAGGTCACATTCTACCCTTGCAGATTCCTCAAGCAGAAAAAGAAAGAGAGGGGGGCTAAAATTAGTTGCATAAATTATTTGCAGTGAATATTCTGAGAAGCTCTAGTTGTGTTTGTTTGTCACTTCCTACCCTAATGTCAATTACTCAAGGCCAGATGTTAGCACATGTTGATGACAACAATCCCTCTAGGTCCCGTGTCAGAAAGTAATGAGTGAAGGTGGCAGATTTGTGCTAAAGGAGTCTTTAATAGACTAAGGTCCAGGTTTTCACATGGATTTAGGTATCTAAATCCCTTTAGAAACCTCAGCTGTGGAATTATATACATAATCCAGCGAGAACATCAAGGAGCTCTAGCAGTTATTTGTTTTGCTCTGGTTTTGCTTCTGGCAGTCTGTCTGTTCGACAGAAAAAGACAGTGTCGAAGAGACCCTGAAAATCTGAAATGAAATGAAAAAAAATTGCTGGCCTGCACTGATGCCAGGAATAAAAATGGTTTAGTGCCATCAACAGTATGTAAAACTCCCTGTAGTTTTTGGAAATGGCTTATTTTCTTATGATTTGCAGTAAAAAATTATTTTTAAAATTAGGCCTTATTTTTTGTAGTTTCTGTAAAAAGAAATATTGAAGGAACTTTTCCCGTTTAGTTTGGGCTTTTTCTGTCATTTTTCATGTATTTTTTTTTACCTTAGAACTGTAGAGTTTCTCATAAATAGGCTGATTGGCTGAACCATATCAGAAACAGGGGCTCTTTACTCTCAGCTTAGGCTTATAGTATATTATGTGAAATATGTTACTATCAGGCATTATGGAGGAGACAGTCAAGTAAGGAAACATGCTATAGATGGAGGACTGAGGGCATTGGGCGCTCCAATTCTGGTTCCCATAAGGCACCACAGTACTGTAACCAGATGCAGTTTACTATTGGACTGACTCCAAATGAAACATTCACATTTAATTTAACACATCAAAGTTAAATATTTTGATCTGGGAATCTGGAAGCATTTTGTTTTCACTGAAGATGTCAAAACAAAACATTCCAGCATTTCTGAGTATTTTTTTTTCCCAAAAACTTTTCATGTAGAGAAAAAAGCTATTTAGACTTTTTTGTCTGAGTTTAAGATAGCAACATGGACACATAGATTTGGAATCGATCTGCTGAGTTTATATAATCTATTGTCTTGCCTGAGGAAGATGAGGTATTAAAATGCCATTCTCAACCAAAATGTATCGAATATATTCTCCAAATCTTCCACAGAAATTTCCAGACCATTCACCATAGTCCTGGCATTTCACCATACTCACAACCTGCTTATCCTGCTGATTAACCTAAATCATCCCGTGCAGTTTCACTTCTATCACCTGTCATGCTGCTCCTTTATATTTACAAAAGTTGTCGGCTTATTTCGTGAAGATAGTAAGGATGAAGTACACTTCAGTCCTTATTCAGAAATGCGTTTAAGCTTACCTGATTTGCATTCCTCTTGGCTTCAGTTAGATTATTCTTCTTTTTAAATCATGTGATTAAGAACCTTGTTAAGTTCTTGACGAACATTTTAATATGCACGTCCATCACGGCTTGCTACAGGATCAAATCAGACACAAACAACTTTGCATCATGAATTCTGTAGTTTCATCAGAACTAGTTCTCTCTCTCTTGCAAAGCAGACTATTGTGTTGCTGTTGTTAGAGTAGTATTTGATATGTTGTTACTGTGGAGTTCCACTTGTAGTGGCTTGCGAAAGAACAGTCAAATAAATATATAAATTACTAATATTCTTTTGAGTCACAAATGTTGGGAACTTGGATTCAATTACTTATTTCAATATTATGCAATTCTCATTCATTCTTTAAACATGTAAATCAGCCCCAGCAGTTCTTTCCTCTGCTCCTTTCTAGAATCAAAGGAAATTTCTTAACAAAAGCCAAGGAGTAAAAACTACGTCAGTGAATACTGCCTAAAATAATCGATGTATCATTGCAGTATTTTGGTCCCGAAATCTGGCAACAAGTGTAACCAGAGGATTCTCCTCCCTCCAAGATTTTCTGATTCCAATTCTCAAAATAAGGGTACTGACAAGTATTTTTAACACATTCCTACTTATATTGCATAAATCCAGAAGCTTTTATATGCTAATCAAATCAAAATAGATGTGATTAGTGAGTGGAGAGTGTCAAGTTGGCTGTCCTTTTGCATCAACCCATGATAACAGCACTGACGCTGCATTAAAGTGCTGAATATTGTATCAGCCAAGAAAGGTTATAGGACATGACAGACTTAGATAATAATAAAACCTGAGAAATCATACCCTACCTATTACATATTTATTATGCATTACAAATTGTAAATATTAAAAAAAAAAATAAAAAAAAACCCCAAAGATACAGTGTGGGTAAATTCTTAATGCTTAATGAAATTATTCATGATATACAAAAAGCAGCCTAACTCAACAAATAAGATGAAGGTTAATGCATGCGGATGAATATAAAAGAGAACCCAGCTCTGCCGACTAATATGCTGTGTCCTTCCCCTGGTTGATCCCAGAGTGAAATTAATGCAACCTCATTTTCATGGTTAAGAGTTATCCCTAGAGCTGAGGTGCAGAAGACCAGATAGGATGCAAAGAGCAAAATCCGGACGCTTTCTTTCCTTCAGTTTCCCAGAGGCTTTCACAGCTGAGTAGTTTTGAAAATATGTAGTTACATTCATATATTAAAAAAAAAAAAAATCTTATCTGTATTTATCTCCCCCAATCTACATACTTAATTCACAGTTATTCAGCAGTTTTCTCTGTCCACTTTCTAACTCAAAGGTCAGTCACAAGTTGAAGATGCCTGTGATATGTAATAATAGATGAAAATAATGACAAATTCAAGAAGAGGTAAACAAAAGGAGCAGGCATAATAGGTCTGTAGGGGATTTCTTTCTCTTCCAAAGATTTCTGATATTCTTACTTATAATGATCATAGATCACAGTGCATCATGTCTACAGTCTCCCTTCCTCTACATCTGTAGCTGCAACAGTCTGCTGGCTGTAGAGCAAAAATTAGTTGGGAGCCGTTTGTGGTTATTAGAGATTCTCCAACACTTTTGTCAGTTTGTAGATGTCAACCTGTGTCCTGGCCAGATAGTAAATGACATATTTACCTTCTGTCCTTTCCTAAATGATTTCAGCTGTTTGCCTGGGCATTTTACACATTCCCATTCGCTGACTTAAGTTGTGGGGTAGCTCTGCTAAGCAGAGTTAAACGTGCTGCCCTCCAAAACTCAGGACAAAATACTACCTGCATACTGCAGAAGTGGAGAAGGGAATACTGCCACTCCTTCCTCAGTTTCCCAGACTTGAAAGAAAAGGCACTGAGCTGGGAACTACAGCTCTCTGCTGCTAATCTCTTCCACTTAATGACTAGTTGCAGCAACTTTCTTCCTCGCTAATGTTACACAAAGGCTATTTAGTTCTGTCTCATCACTTCTCTGTTTCCTAAATCCCATTATCTGCGACTAGAATCCTGGACTGCAAAGAGAGAGTTTTGATCTATGAACTCCCCTGTATCTTGAGAGAGGCTGTGTGGAGTTTATGACATTGCTCACTCACAGTGTGGTCTGCAGGGAAGCCTTTCTGCCACCCTGAGTTCACAATCCCAGCTGCCATGAGCTGACTGTCCTAGGCTGCATATGTAAACTTCTGTCCTGTAAGGCTAATATTTGTCCCATCCCACTTCTGGTGCTTAACTGAGATATTTCCAGAAGACTTTTCACCTTGAGGCCGCTTCTCAAGCCACTTAGTGACGAAGGTGTCTCCAGAAGGCAATTATTCTCCAGAATTGCTGCCTTGGTCCCTTCACCAGCTTTAAAGGAAGGCAAAAGCCACTAATCCTTAACTGAGATATCTCAGTCCACTCCCTAAAGCTACATAAAGGGTAAGAAGATCAGTTGGATCACTTTGAGCACCAGCTCCTGAAGGAGTATTACTGGCCAGCTCTGCATTACACAGCAGCTCTGGAAAGATGAAGCCATGGAGACAGATTCGTGACCTGCATTTTTTCCACATGTGTAACAGGGTTGTAGATGGCCATGTGTGAATCTTCACAATGTGTAAGCCATGGTTCTGCCTGTCTATTCTGCAAGCTTAGCATTGTAGCATAAATGAAAAGACTGTCCTTGCTCTCCTTTCTTGAAATCTTCCTCAGCAGCATTCTAATAAAGAGAACTGGCAGATTTTCTAGTGTATCTGGAAAAATAAGAAATCTAAGCTCTGGTATATCCATGAGGGATTGAACGCTACAGGTGAGGATAGGTCATAGGAGTTGTTCTTCTCTGTGTAATACTTGTGAATACTTTAACTTGTGGCCTCTTCTGATCCCACCTAACCATATTAAAGGGAGACACCTAACTGAGATAATGGTGTCCTAAACATAGGAGACCACAGAGAAAATCAGGACAAGAACAGCATAAAGGCAACAAATTAAGATGATACTTCTTTTTTTGTTCTCTTTTTGTTGTGATACCCACTGTCTGCAAATTGCTGGTGCAATAAAAGTCTTCCCACCCCTCCTTGAAGGAGTCTTCCTCTTCCCCAGGCATATCTTATGTCACCAGGATGAACGACCACTACAGCACCCCTGTGCCCCAAGCAATACACTGGGACTTGTCTCAACTCAGACCTGTAATAAAAGCCTCCACTGAAACTACTCAATGCCTACCTGCCTTTTTGTCCTGTGGGTACCATCTTTTTAACTTGCATATAGATGAGAAATTGCACAGGGGATTTGGAAGCTGGAAATGAATCACCATTGATCAAAAGGAAAAAAAAAGTCCTATTTATTGTATCTGTTCTCGGCTCTCAGATCAGAAACTTCGTGTTATTTAATTAAGTTGTTAAGGTTTTCCTTGTAAATAATGACTTTATCATAATTTTCTGAAACTATCTAATGGGAATTGGATGTAAATCAGAGCATTTATCATACCTCCTACCTTTGGTGTCATCCCATCTTGAACTTCTGGATGTTTCTGACTAATAGATACATCCTTGCCTTCCCTCCCTCCCCGTCTTTCCTTCTCTTCTTTCCCCCTCCCTCCCCACTGCCTCGGTTTGGGGAAACCAGTGCCAACATTTTGAAGAACAGTCTCAGCAGTGTAATGTCATTAAAATTGAAAAATACTGATGGAAAGAAAGAACAGAAATAAACAATGGGTAACTTAGGAACTAAAAACAGTGACATAAGGTGCAGAATAATGGAATATGGAAAAAAAAATGATGATGCCTTATTGACAGATTGTTGTCATTCAAATGTCAGGGGCTTTGTCATAACCTTCTGGTAGGGATGCAGTCTTGAACACCTGGCTGGCAACTGATGCAGATCCTCCGGGCTGTGCTACTGGGGGGGGCGGGGGGAGGTGGGGATCAGGAGGCCCAGAGAGGGAGGCAGGAACCCCTGCTCTGCCTCCAGCCTCCACCATCATGTACTTGCTTTCTATGATTCCTTTGGAGTAGCATGGCTGATAGGACAGGCTTACCCTCTCAGTGAAAAATTAAATTACATCGAACTAGCCTTAAAATTATGCTGCCAGTGTTTTATCATTCAGAGGTAGTTTTGGCTTCTTTTCACCATAGCCCTTGAAGATTCTGTGCAAGCCTCAAATGAAGTGATGGGGACTAGGATGGACATATCTGCAGCAGATTTTTACCTCATCACTTTTTTGCTTAAGCCATGCTGTCATCATGCAACTTAGAATACAGTTCCTTCCTGTCCATTTACAGCCCTTCACACAGGTAGCAAGGTTCATCTAGAGTTGGAATGAGCCACTAAATTGAAAATAACAGAAAAAAACCCCATCAGGCCAAGTCTATTTTCATTTGCAAGAAAGAAATTGCGGTGAGTCATAGAGCTATCCTAGGTGAAAGAGTTGAGAAGATCCTTAGAATTAACATTTGAAACATGAGCAATTACTGAGCTACCTGAACCCTGAGATTTAGTGATGCAAAAAGTGCAGTAGCTTTCATTTTTCTGTCTTTTCTCACATGCAGTTTTGAAGTGAATTTTCTCAGATGGAAAATGAGGTTTTCTGGAGCTTGTATGATACAAATCACAGGACATCTTAGAATAACAAACAGTTTGGGAGTTTGGAAAACACCACTATAGTAAGCCAGGCATTGCAGAGAGATGAATATGCATATTCCTGTTGAATGTCGAAGTTATTAGATTATATAAAAGTCTAGAGGGATTTTTTGTTTCTCACAAATACCCCAGGGTCAACTTGGTAGGAATTATTTTCAAAATTCTTGCTGGCTAGAAATTTTGTCTAGGAGTCAGGACACATTAGAATCATAGAATCATGAATGGTTTGGGTTGGAAGGGAACTTACAGATCATTTAGTTCCAACTCCCCTGCCATGGGCAGGGACAATTTCCACTGGACCAGGTTGCTCAAAGCCACATCCAATCTAGCCTGGAACACTTCCAGGGAGGGGGCATCCACAACTTCTTTGGGCAATCTGTTCCAGTGTCTCACCACCCTCATTGTAAAGAAGCTCTTTCTTCTATCTAATCTAAACTTACCCTCTTTCAGATTGAAGCCATTTACCCCTTGTTCTATCCCTACATGCCCTTGTAAAAAATCCCTCTCCAGCTTTCTTGTAGACCCTTCAGGTACTGGAAGGCTGCTAAAGGTCTTCCTGGACCTTTCTCTTCTCCAGGCTGAACAGTCTCAACACTCTCAGCCTTTCCTCACAGTGACTGTTGCATCCCTCTGATCCTTTCTGTGACCTTCCTCTGGACCTGCTCCAACAGGTCCATGTCTTTCCTGTGTGGAGGTCTGCAGAGCTGATCACAAGAATCCAGAGCAGAGGGTCTCACCAGAGCAGAGTAAAGGGGCAGAATCACCACCATCTACCTGCTGCCCACTCTTTTGATGCAGTCCAGGACATGGTTGGCTTTCTGGGCTGCAAGTGCACACTGTCAGGTCATGTTGAGCTTCTTGTCAACTAGCATCTCCAAAAGTCCTTCGCTTCAGGGCTGCTCCCAATCCATTCTCCATCCAGCCTGTGTTTGTGCTTGGGACTGCCTCAACCCGTGTGCAGGATATTGTACTTAGCCTTGTTGAACATCATGAGGTCTACATGGGCCCATTCCTCAAACCTGTCAAGGTCTGTCTGAATGGTATCCCTTCCCTCTAGCATGTTGACCACACCACACAGCTTGGTGTCGTCAAGCTTGCTGAGCATGCACTTGATCCCACTGTCCATGTAACTGACAAAAATATTAAACAGCTCTGGTCCCAGTACCAACCCCTGAGGAACACCACTCCTCACAGATCTCCACTTGGACTTCAAGCTGTTGACTGCAACTCTTTGCAGGTGACCATCCAGCTAAATCCTTATCTACGGAGTGGTTCATCCATGAAATCCATGTTTCTGCAATTTAAAGGCAAGGATGTCCTGTGGCAGTGCCAAAAGCTTCTTTCAAGTCCAGGTAGATGACATTAATTGCACTTCCCTATCCACTAACGCAGTAACCTGGTCGTAGAAGGCCACCAAATTTGCCAGGCACTGTTTGCCTTCAGAAAAGCCATAATGGCTGTCACCAAACACCTCCTTGTTTTCCATGTGTCTTAACATAGTTCCCAGGAGGATCTGCCCCATGATCTTGCTGGGCACAGAGGTGAGATGGACTGGCCTGTAGTTCCCAAGGTATTCCTTCTATCCATTTTTAAAAATGAAGGTTATTTTTCCTCTTTTCCAGTCAGTAGGAACTTCACTGGACAACCACAGCTTCTCAAATATAATGGATAGCGGCTTAGCAATTTCATGTGCCAGTTCATGTAGTTCGTTGAGTACCTCAGCCTTCTTCACGTCCTGGGTAACCAGGTCTCCTGTTTCCTTCTGGAGTGGCTCACATTTTTCTGTCTTCCTTTAATCTTTGACTTACCTTTAGAAGCTTTTCTTATTGCACTTGATGTCACTGGCTGGTTTTAACTCTATCAGGCCTTTAACTTTCCCAATCTGATGCCTGACTACTCAAACAGTTTCTCTGTATTCCTCCCAGGCTACCTGTCCTTCCTTCCACCCTCTTTAGGCTTCCTTTTTGTGCATGACTTTGTCCAGGAGCTCCTTGTTCATCCATGTAGGCTTCCTGGGGTTTTTGCCTGACTTCCTCTTTTTTGGGATTCATTGTTCCTGAGTTTGGAGGAGGTGATTCTCGAATATTAACCAACTTTCTTGGGCCTCTCTTTCCTTCATGGGTTTGTCCCATGGTATTCTATGGAGCAGATCCCCGAAGAAGCCAAAGTCTGCTCTCCTGATATCTAGGGTAGGGAGCTTACTGTGTGCCCTCCTCACTACCCTAAGGATCTTGAGCTTCACCATTTCATGGTCACTGCAGCCACCTTCCATAAAAAAGTTTAAGTAAAACTTTTTTTTTTCCTGTGGATATGAGTGAATTGTGCTTATACGTGTGTGCTCACACAAGTATTTTTTCCATGAAAATATTTATATTTTTGGAGGAAAGTTTGTAATAGATTTGGAGGCTACTCTACTTCTATGGATTACTTGCATAACTCTCTCAAAAGAGTGTTGTTGTCGTTCTTTTTTGCTTAGGCAAAATAGTTTTAATTCTAAACTAATCTAGAACAAAAATATCACCTGTGTTTCATTTCTATACCTCAATGTGCTTTGCAAACGAGGCTAATATCTTTGTAGAAAAGGACCATGAAGTAGAGAGAGAAAGGGAAAATCTGTCTGATATACCACACTGCTTCTTGAAATTGTAACCATTATAATAACTTTTATAGCCACAAAATTTACATCTATACTAAATGGGAAAGATGATTTAACTGTTAATAGTTAAGGGGCAAAAATTATGTGTCTAAACCACTGGATTTTTCTGAAGAGATCTGAGTCCATCTCTCAGGCCTCCTGTGTGATTTTTTGCTCATGTCACTGTTTCAGGTCTCATTCCCTGAGAGAGGAGGTTGCCCTGCCTTTGTAAACTGGGACCTGCAAAATTGCAGTGGTTGTTTTTAATCAAAGATATGAAGATGGGTGATGGAATTGCTAGATGCATTTTATGTTTTTTGTTCAAGAGGAGATGAGATTAGACCATTATTGTTCTTTCCAGCCTTGCAAACATATATTTCTGTTGAATTAATAAGGCTGATTGGCTGATTTCTGCTGCTCTTATCTCTGCTGGTTTTACATTCTTAACTGAATAATGAAAGCTGATCCAGGCTCAACAGCTGAACATTATGACAGTAATCACTAAACTATATAAATGTCTGTTCTGGGTTTTAAAATTGTTGCATCAGGTAATTATTAGTTTCCTTGATCCTAACAGCTATGGGAAAATGTTTAATTGCATTACCTTACATTTTATTTATTCAGACAATGCCTTTGTTTGATCCAAATCACCAGGGAAGAATGAGAGAACATCATAAATTAATACTATCTGACAAGCCAGAAGTGTGGTCTGATCTATTCTGTAGCACATCCGTCTAAAGGGAACCAAAAAAAGTAGTTAGAAATGTGACACAATCCAGTATTACAGGTAGAAAATGTTGTGAGACTTCTTATTAAATCTGTTAGATGACAGACTGCTTTGGAAACAACCATGTGAACTTATGGAAGAGTGGATTAATTTATCTACTCATCCACCAGTCTTTGACATCTGGCAGCATATAAGTCCTAGATTCGTAGAAGGTATGAGGTGATACTTTGCTGAGAGTGCAAATGCTGCTAGTTAGGTCTTTTTCTCAGAAACAGGATTTTCTTTACAAGTGAAGTACCTAAATCCTACCTTCAGCAAGGTCCCTTATGAAATCTGAGTCAAAGTATCTAGCCTGGTAATTTGCTGAACAACAAATATTTTTATTTTCCTTTTTTCCTGGACTCCTTTAAAGATTAGCATTTTGGTTTAAGGAAAATAAGAAGTAATAATGCCAGCAGGGACTCAACTAGCAGTCAGGTGGTCTTCCTGGATATCTATCAAACTTCTGTGGGAAACTAATCGAGCAACTTTACTAGTGTATACTAACATTGCTTCTCTTACCTTTTATGTCTCCCACTGAGTTTAGGATAATTGAAATTTCATACACAGCTATTTAACATCATGGGATTCCACCTGTGATCACAATTATTGTTTATGATTAATTTAGCCACAATCTTTAAAAATGATATCTAGCTAGGACTTACAAAAACTTCATTTAAAACAATTGCAACTGTCTTCTCAGAATTTCTTTAAATACTAGCTATTGTTCTTATTTTTGGAAATTTTGCTGGACTAAGATTATCACACAAGGAAAAAAAATCTTTCCAAAATACTTTTTATCTCCTAATTTTACTTCTGTAAATCTTACTTTGTTCCTCACTTAGGTACCACAGTCATTCTTTTTTGATTGAAAGGAATAAATCTATTAAGTCTATTTTGACAATGTAGAAAAAGAGTAAGAGAAAGAAAAGGTGTTATACCCCAGTTCTGAGGTAATGCCCAAATCTCAGTCGGTCTTATGATCCACTTCAGAACTAGAAATCTTATTTTTACTTTCTCCTAATACAATTCCCTCAACTCTGTGTTGATTTATCATGCTTCTATGCTTTAGATCTTATTAACTGTGTGTGCATGTTTGTTATATAAATAGAACAGTGCCAGAAGTTTGTCCTCATCATAGCCAGACACTGTGTGAGCTTTAAGGAAGAAGACAGCATGAAAATGAATCATGTTGAACAAAAATGTGGAACTCAAAAATACTAAATGTTGTAAGAATAGAAGTCTAAACTGAAATGTAGTTGCACCTATTAAGGGTGTTCCCATCAGTTTTGATTTTTTCCAAAGCATTTTGGAACATCGGTAAAAAGGTGTCATGGACTCGTTCCGTTATTCATTTATGTCCCAGATTAATTTGGAATTGATGTGAATCTGCTAAATTTTCAACTTTTACCTGATCTACAACACATTTGAGATTTGCTTACTATGGTGGGACTGTCTGAAATCACAAAAAAAGTAGAAGACTGACAAAGAGGGACCAACTCAAACCGTACAAAAACTAGACTTGTAAACATCCTTCCTGCCTTTATGAATACCTCTCTGACTTTATTTCAGGGCAGAAGCAGCCATAAATGTTAAACAAAGAAACTGAATCTTTAACAAGATACTTCTAGGAGTAACACCTTTACAAATAAAACCTGTGTTACTTCTCTTGCCTATTCCTGGAATATTAGCACACTGTACATTAAAGAGCAGCACCTAAAAACTAAGAGCTCATTTTCCTTATTGTTGTTGCAGAAGAAATTGAAATATCCTGTATGCTTAGAAGACAACAGCCTGCTTTAGACTAATTCTAGCTGAGGACTAGAATCTTTTTCCCCTAGACTGGTGTTTGTCATTTGCCTTTGCACTTTCATGGTCTATTCAATGATTATTTTGAGATTTAGAAATGGCTTTTGAGACAGGTGACTTAAAGACCAGTTCAGGCACAGTTTGCATGCTGAGATTGTTCCTGGGAAGCAGCAGGGCTGTGCTACTTGAAAATTTACTAATTTTACCAAATCTCGGGCTGTGAAAAGAAGTTTTCTGGTTTTACTTTTTAAGGCTGACCTCACCAAGAAATATCTCCCAGGCCCTGCCTACAAGGTTATGCTAGGATTCTTGTGCAATTGTCATTGTCTCCTTAAATCTTGAACTTATGACCGTTCTGCTAGGTATTTTTTAAGGAAGATTCATGTCACTTGCCCTAAATGACATTTCAAACCATCTGGGTTAGCTTTCCAATCCTATTTCAGAAACTTTCTCTCACCTTGAAGCAACCATACCATTTCCTGTTTCCCAATTCTGAAAAATGCGTTACAACACCTCTCAACCTCAAAAGGGATTCGTCCACATAAACATTAGAAATTGTACAGTGCTAGGTCAAAGGAACCATAAAAACACTAAAACCAAATTTAACTTTGAGGTGCTTGAATGGAAAGCACCTTAAAACCACAACATCTAACTATTATAATTCTTCTTTCTTCCTCCGATGCATTCAGTATTGGCCTCTGTCACAAGCAATTGATACAACATAGAAGTGGATGGACCATCGGTCAGTATTGTTATGCTAGTTCTTAATTGTTTAATGTTCTGGTAGGGATTTTTGCCACAGCATTGATGCTTAATCTAATTTTGGAAGGAGGAGATGTCAGGCTGCCTTTTCCATTAGCTCACAGAGTCTATTTAGTTTTGCTAGGTTGTTTAGAAGCTTGATGGGGTTTAATTGAAAATGTCAGAAGGGAACATTTTAATTTGACTGCATTTGATATTGTGGCTAATGCACTCGGCAATTCATTGTAATTCAAAGCACTCTTCATGTTCCACAACTGGCATTGTTATTATTTTAAAAGGTGAGATATTTCATTGTTAATCAACATTGGGTACTTTGAGTAGTTTATACTGTGTGTTAATTTTTTTTATATTGATGTGCTACACCTTTACAAGGGCAACAAGAAATGCATATTTTATGGTCTAATAAAGTCCCCCACTCCATCTTCAAGTTCCAAAAGATCACAAAGTAACTCAGTTCTCTGGACTGGCTTCATTTTTAATTGTTGGCACAGAAAGAAAGAGAAAAAAAGGAGTACGTACTAGGAACAGCAAATATTACTTTGTGTTATAGCATTCATACAGGATACGAGATGGTGAGGGTCAAGTCCCTGTTTCCCATTCTCATTTAATGCGTTGTATAAAGACATATCATGAAAGACTGGAAGAACAGCAACAGAGACTCCATAATTCCTGTATGTTTAGAGTGGTCCTGATATATACATTCATGGTACAAGTATGGTTTTCAAAAATGTTTCCCATCTTCAGATAAACATCAGGGGCCTCTGTTGTCAGGTATAACAGAGATCAATGAGCCTGCCTAAAAGCTTGTATTTCTCTGTCCTATAGGGCTTGATCCAGGAGACATAACGTAACAATACGTATTTGGACTAGTCTGGGGCAAGATTTTGCTCCAGTTCAAATTTTTTAATTAAGTTTTTATTTATTGCTCCTAGAGTAAGGGCCTGGAGCTGTCACAACTCTATTCCTCATGGTGACAAGCAGTTATTTTGCAGCCCCTCCTGTGGTATAGCAATCAGCTTCTTTTTACATACACTTGGCAAAGACAAAATACAAAATCAAGTCAGGGTCATTTTCTTTCCCTGGGAAGTCTTCTGTCCTAGACAATTTTGCCTACCCTTATGATATTTCAGGAAAGTGTCTTTTTTGAGAGTCCTGAAAAGGATTGTATGTGAATTTCCACAATTAGTAGCTTTGGGTTTCCAAATATAGATGATTTTGTTACTACCCATTTGTGGAGCATGAACCATGCAAGAATTTTTACTAGAGAAAATATATAATGTTAAGGAGATTAGGCAAATACAAGGTTCACTGAAAGCTGAGCTATTTCAGAGTCCCCGTTCTTTGTTGATTCAGCTCTGAGAGTTTTAATATTGAGCTGAAGCGTACATTAATGCAAAGTTACTTATTTAGCAACATTTGCAATATATTGTCATTAACGAGCAAGTCTGAAGTAAAAAAAAAGAAAGATAAAAAAGCCACAGCTATTGACCTTTTGAAAAGTTTGACCTATTTTCTTATCTCACAGCAGTATTAAGCTTAGTGGTGAATTATGAAGTCTGCAATACCAAGTTGTGACTACTCTGTAATTTCGTTTTCTTGAACAACAACCCTCTATCTACATGAAACATTAAAAGTATAATGAAAAAGGAGAGACTCCAAAGAGTCTCGTTCAGTAGCTAGGATCATTGTCAAGCTTCCTCTGTCCTCTGTGTAGAACAAGCCCTATTTCCTTGGTATTTCAGAAAGTGAAGCTCTGGTATTTCCTCCTTCTCTACTCTAATACACCGTTGGGTGCCACTGCATCCTTTCTGACATGTTTTTTGTCAGTCTTAAGTTGTTCATAAGTACTGAAGTCAAAATAAGATTTAAAATATATGGCCAGGAAGTACAACTGAGAAAGAGTGGGAATTCCCTTCTCAGTCCTACCAAGGACACACACATCTTTTATAGATACAGTAAAACACACGTTCTTTTTCCTCATGATCTAAATCCAAGTATTCCATATATTTCAATGCAGCTAGGCCATCAAAGAACAAAGGTCCCAAAACATCAGTTTTATGATGTTTTTCTTGACAACTTTATCAGTATGTACAAGTGTATAAGATTCGTGTCCACATCTGCAATGTGCTTCCTCTAATCCTTGGAGGAGGGAGGGTCAACATACAGGAAATGAAGGGGTTTTAGATAACATTTATAAAGGAAAAAAAAAAGATGATTATTTCAATTTACTCAACCAACGGGGATATTTCCAAATAAGTACTTATTATTCCACTTCAGCAGCAAATTTAAAGGAAAATCCAGACTTAAAGAAAATGTTTTGTTCACTCCGGCACAGAATATAAAAATTTATTTCATCCTTGCTATTACTTATGGAAGTGATAGCAAGGGATTTTTAATGAAATAGCAGATTTTAAAAAACGTTTTTATAATTAACATGTTTAAAAACTTTATTTTTCTTCTCTTTTTAAAAATAAAAATGCTTGCAAAACCTACACAAACACATCAAATGTTCCTGTTGGCCTAACTCTATTAATCAGGAAAACCAAACAGAAATAAACCATGTAACTAGATAAAATCCATACAATTCTTGCTGTAAATAAATAATTTTCTTTATTAAATTTTGCAACATAAACTGATTTTCATTGATGAATATGTGTTATGTGAAAATATCACATTAATTTGAATATAGTCTTTCCACTGTGACACAAACTTTCTGGAAAAGTTTTGACATAAAAGTACTCTAGAATTCCTAATAAAAAAATATGAATAATAAAATGATCACAGAAATATTTAGAAGGCAAAAAAATAGATACTACCTTGCAAAAAGTGTTCTATTTTTTAGTATACAAGTTAATTAATATACTTGATAAAGAATCTTTCTAAAAGAGAGATAGAGAGAGCCTTGCTTGTTATATAGTCAGTCTGAGTTTTGAGAATTTTTTTCATTAATGTCTGGGGAGAGAAGTTAAAATACTGCCTCATTCCCCTGTGCTCCCCGCCGCACATACATCTGAATCAGCAAGTCCAATACAATACCAGCATCTCAGAAATCTGAAATGTTTCATTGTAGCTTTGTTTGAGATCACCCTATGTCTCTTCAGGTTGTTTTGTGTGATGGGAATTCTGGGTTGAATTCGTCACCATCCCTTTTCTCTTCTAAAGTAACATGATTCAACCAAGAAGTCTGCAGTAACTAAATCACAGCTTCCCCTAGTCTATACACAGATCAGGCTACCATAGATTACTGTTGATCTGATCCAAAACCTCAAGTTTTGATTAGCTCAGGTCTCTCTACTTCCTTGAGCATCAGTAGAGACAACACTGCAGCAGTTTGCTCAGGAGCTGGGTAGCAGATCAATCAGTCTTATAATGATATATTGAGGAGGAAAAGTAATGCAAGGGATAAAGGGAAAGATTCTGTTCTTTGGAGTATGCCACTTGAACAACTCTCCTTCACATTTTCCATTTAACAATTGGAAAAAAGAAAAATAATGAAAATTTCCCTGATGGGGAAAAAAAAAATCTCTTGGTGTTCAGTTCATAAAGATTGAACTCTTCTGAGAGTTCAGAAGAATTCAGCTGAGGAGCTGGCACTTTCATTCACATGGTAAAGGGTCTGAAGACCTATTTGTCCAGTTAATATCATTACTAAGACAATGATCATCACACCAGCTTTCACAGTCACATGCGAGATATTTAGTTCCAGACATGGAATGTGAGGCGTCAGAAAAGGTCTGTGTCACCAGTTGCACTACAAGCCAAGCTCAGAGCAGAAAACTAGCTTCATGTGTGCATGGGAATAGTATCACTAAGAGGATATTACAAAGTATTTCTCGTTCATGGTCAGAAATCATTTTCTGCTATGAAATAATCCAAGGTCGTTGAAATGATTGTGTCTGCCACCCTCCTTCGTTACTGGGAGGGTGAGTATTTGGTGTGTGTTGGGGAGTGGGGGAGATGCCAGCAGAGAACATAGTAAGAGGAACACAGGGACTCACCAAAGTTTGGAATGATTAGACAAACACTGGGTTTAACATTTTCACGCTCTCCTGTATATCTTTCGGAGATTGGCTGTAGTACCAGACAGAGCAGCAATACATTTATCTCAATCCCCAGTGCTATATGCCATTGCTAACATTATCTCTACATCCTTTAATAATTCGTTGTCTGCTGTTCCTGGGAAATCTGATCTCTGATTTTAAGCGAACCTCTGTTCCCTTCGCTTGTAATTACAAGCCTCAGCCTAAGAAAAAAAAATCTCCTGCTGTGCTGTTCACGTGTCTCTAATTCATGGCTAGCATTATGAAGATTATAGCTATTTTTCTTTTATCTCTGCTTGGCTAATACACTAGTGATTGGGGAGAAAACAGAATATTTTAGCTGAGATCCTGTATGTTGTTTGACACATCGTGGTTGCTTCTGTTTTTTGACTCATCTTCAGATTCTTGGGGAGAGCTAAACCCAGTGCAGCCTTTGATCTTTGTGACTGGTTTCCTCAGTGGATGAAGCAACCTTATAAAAAAGGCACACGCCCTTTTTAGATGATAGCATGCTGTATATTTTCTATCTCATTCAGCACCAGGGTGTTTGCAAACACCTCGCCATCAGTATTCCAGTTTGTTTTAATGTGGGTCTCTATTATCTACAAAAAACACTTCCTGATCTTCTTTCTCAGAAGGTCCATATTAATTTGCTATGATCATTTTATTTTCTACACTTTCTTTCACCTCGTATTTGTTTCTGCTGAGGCACACAAACCACGTATGCTATTCTTCTCTGCAAGCAAAAGAGGTATTTTTTGTCCCTTACTGTGAAATATGTTCTTTTCTTGCTTTTTCTTTTCTTTTTCATAGTGCTTTTAAATTGCATGACTTAGTATTTTAATATTCTTATCTGATTCTTTAATTTAACAAAATCCTCTTTATCCCACGCAGATTGCCTGGCATAAAAAGTCTTTCCACTCCTTCTGAATATTGCAGTTTTTCTTTCCCCATTACTTTCCATTTGTTTAGGTCATACAATTTCATCCTACTTCTGTGAATTTATGAGGAAAATGTTTATTAGAAGAGGTATTTCTGCTCTCCCAAACCCATTCTTCATCTTAAGACACTATGGTTTTTCATGTTCCATTTCTGCTTGACACCTTTTCTGGTACCATCCTCCCCAGAGAAGTATTTGAAAATTTCATTGAATAATTCAGGTTTCAGTAGCTCAAAGAAACAAAAATTCAACAAACAATTATTCTACTTTCACTGCACGGCAAATCAGCAGACGTGTATTAAGATAAGGTAAAATTTTTGGCTTGGCATTGAGCTGGATAAACAGCATATTTAGACATGACTTTTTCTCTATGTTAAAGTTCACATATTGTTTATCGAGATTACATTTATGTCAATTATGGTTTGTTTTTTTCAGCAAAATCAGAAATAATGACGTAAAGCTATGTTTATACTCTAAACAATAGGTACAGACATAGTGCTGATGAAGATTGTCTACTAGTTGATTTCACCAGTCAGTGATAAAAGAAAATTGAAATCTTCTTGAGCTCTGTGTTATCCTCTTCATAGGCGCATGGCAACCTGTGTCATAATTCTGTCAGAAATATTCTGGTTTAACCTGAAATAGGATAAAAATCTTCAAAAAATAGATATAAACTGAAAATATGAGAAAAAAGTTGATTTTGCTTTAAAATCAATTTAACTATTTCATTTTGATTATTAAATTATCTATGGTAGGGTAATCTTGAGTTAACATTTGCTCATATATTTTTTGAAATAGAAAATGCTATTAGTTTCAAATGCCTTAAAGAAAAATATTTCAGTAAGTCCACAAGTTTTTATTTTGCCACCACAAACATCAATGAATCCAGTCCTTTCCTGTGAAAGTTTTCAGTTTTGATGAATCACTTTTTTCTGATAAAAAAGTGTTTTGCTGAAAAATTCTCACCCTGCTCTGTTTATTGTAGTGGCTTAGTTCTGGATGAATGCTTCTAGTAGTCAGGATGGTAGAGGAGAATATAATCTGCAGGACTACTGACTACTTGTTGAAGGCCAAAGAGAAGTTAACAATAAAATCTGCTGCAATGTACATTCAAGCTAGTTCGAGCAGAGAGGCTTATCACAGGTTTCAAGTGGATGGAGGCTTCTGTTTAGCTCACCTGGTAAATCTGTTGCATGCCCTTTTTCAAACGTGCTGCATGCATTTAGGACCTGAAACTTCCATCCTATTTCATGCAACTTGCTTAGTCTCATATCCATACAAGCCCATGTGAACTGAGGGTGTTGCAGCCATTGCTCCAGATATGTGTATACACTAGACAGTCTAATCCACCCCACATTGGATTCAGCTGAATAACTACTTTGCTTTAAGGTTTGATAGTAGATGCAGAACCAAAATCAAGCTGTGCAGTACAGGCTTGTAGAAGTTTTGTGTGGTTCATTTTTTCCTTCCATCATAGCTATCTGGCAATGTAAGAGTTAATAACTAAATAAATTTATTTTTACAAGCTAACAAGTTAAAAGCAAGCATAACTACTCTGAGGGAGGTAAAACCAATACAAGTCATCCAGGCATTTGGACTGAACATTTAGCATGGGAGAAGAAGGATATTTTATGTTTTCGTTAAAAACGTAACAAAACAAAACAACCCAGAAAAACAAAAGAAAACCCAAAGTGCTACAGGTAGATTGACCACCTTGCAATCGATCATTGTAATATCAGACTCGGACTGTGCAAAACTTTTTTTTAATGCTCTCTTAGCACTGTCACTCAATCCAACCCATGAAAACCTATTTTAGGAGAATGAACATAATTCATCATAAAAAGAAAGAAAAATGAAAAAAAAAAAGGAGAAAGTCTGTTGTAGTTATTATTTCTCATTACAGTTGCCTAATCCACTAAGCATCTCTTCTACCAAGCTCATTTTAAGACAATTTTTGCTGGAAACACCTCAAAGAAGCAAATGAGAGAAAAGGTAGAAAAGAAAAATAGGACCATTACATAATTCAACCAAAATTACTAGAATAATCAAAAATAGAAATAAGGACTCCAGAGCATCCCTTTTTAAGTACTGAGGCAGGTAACTGTACTGATATAAGTCACTGTGAATGCCCTTTGTAAAGAAAGTACATTTGATGTGTAAAAGCACTTGCCTGCTTTGTTTCAGCATTTCTGTCTAAGGAAACTTCTGCTGAGATCACCTGCTCATGATTCATCATATTTCTAGCCACCCATCATTTACCTCTGAAAGAAACAAGAACTAAATAAGTCTGGCTCCTCTAAAGCGCATAATTATCAGCAGCCAAGGTGGCAACAGGTCTTCCTGGTTCAGGAGGTGAACAAGAAGTTACTTTCAGACATGTAAATGAAATAATCTGGAACAGCAATGAAGATAAATGTTGGTTCGATTTCTTGCAGTGGCCACAATGAACCCCAGAGGCAACGAGCATCTGTAGGCATCAGACCCACAGTAACACAGGCTACTCAACCTAAGACTGAGCATTAACACTTCAACTACTTATACAGATTTTATTGGTATAAGTATTCTCTCTCTTCTTTTTTTTCCTGTAGAGTGAGCTGCCTTTCCTTTAGCTCCTCACATATCTACCTCCACTGACAATGGAGTATCAGAATCTCCTTTAATTTTTGCCGTGAAGGACTTTCTCACCTGTACACAAATGTCTCCAAGTCAGAAACAGCTCAACAAGTGCGTATTTAAAAATTATTTACATGCTCCTTGTCTAAGAAGTAAATCTTCTAGCAACCACCTAGCACACAGATCACCTCAAACTCCCACGGTGACATTTCTGAAGTAACACAGAGATGTCAGATTTATCATGTGCAGCAGGTGGAACAATCAAATGCCTGGGGCCATTTCACCAACCTTTCTTTTTACAGTTCTTCTGCTGGTCTTCTATGTTAAATACATAAAAATGGATGGAATGTTCAAATCACTAGAGTTGATCACTAAGTAGCAAATAACCATCAGGATCTGTAACTTGGAAGATTTGGTGAAATAACTGCACTTTATTTCATTTGGGATCTGAATTTGAAAGCATGATAACAGAGTTACAAATTAGGTAACTAAAAGCATAATTTAAGAAATAAATGTATAGAAGGCACTTACCACTTAACCTGGCATTTAAAGTATACAATTATGGTCACTAATATTGCCAAACTTCTTGAGAGAAATCTGAAAAAAAATATTGAAACTTAGGTATCTGAAAGTAATTGCACCTCCATCCTCAAATACCTTACAGTTTGTGAAACTACAATTTGGTTTTTCTTTTTAATTATTGTTGCGTTTTTTTATTTATCGTATGAATACATGAGATGCATACTCTGACCTGAAACCATAAAAGTTGTTCATCAAAACCTGGAAACCTAAAGATCACTGAGAATTTGACGTTTAATCCTTTTTAAAAAAAGCCTAAGGAAGAGAGGTTTTCATGTACCCACGTAACACTGGGATCTGGGACCTTTAATGCCCCTATGATTTATTTCTTGATACTGCTTTCTTTCACACAGAAGTCTCAGAGTGAGTTTCTCAATCCCTTTTGGATTTACTAAGTACTGATATAATGTAAATAATAGTAAATAGTTTTATTTTTCTTCTTCTGTCAAGCCAATCTAATTTGGACTCTTCCACCACACTTATCCCTGGGACACCTGACAAGTTATCCAGTCGCTTTGAAATTCTTGACAAAGAATCCAAATTTAACCCAGAAGAAAACTAGCCTGACGCCCATTAATGTCAGTGAAAGGTGGGACTGCTTGCACCAAACCTGAATTAGGTCTAATGTGCCTGGAAGTCATATACTTTGTCTCAAAAGTGGGATATTTTTACACTTGATAAATGGCAGAAACTACTAGGAATGCATTCCCTTTTTATTTAACAGCTTGAAGATCCTTTGTAAGCACGGAAAAAGAGTGGATGTGGATTTTCTTGAGTAGAAGAAATTCAGATTTGTATTTTAACGTCCTTAAAGTTCCGTTTTAATTATGGAAATATAATTTGAGGGAGATTGGTAATAGGCAAAACTTTGAGACCTTTTGTTCTTTAGTGCAGTGAAGAAAACCTCATTAGTGAGGATTTTCTTAGTTAGCAGGGCTTCAGGGTTAATGAGCTGTGAGTGATAATATATAGTAGTAATCCCTCATGGCTGTAACAAGTTGTATTTTATAAACTCTTTAATCTCAATAGTGAAAGAGAAGTGGGGTATGGGAAAAAGCAGAAACTAATTTGCTGGGCTCCGGGAAGTTCCAGAGATTTTGGTCCCTGTCTGGAAGCTGCATGGGAAAAAAAATGCAGACACCACATGGACAAAGAATAGGAATATTACCTCTCTAGCTCCCTAAACAGTGTCCCCAGAATGATAGGTCTGAGCACTTCCTAAACTCACTTTCTAGGTAGAGCTGTTTACATGTGGAAAAAAGAAATCCAAGACAATATCTTTGGTGAAGAGTCTATGGAAATTAGTCATCTTCAAGGTAATTTTGAGGATCAGGGTCAGAGACACTAAAAATCAAATCCGTCCTTATTTAAAAATAATAAAAAAGAAAAGAGAAGAAACATGTACTAGTTACTGCAAACTCACACATTAGGAGCCTGGTATGTGTGGATGGAACCCAGAACCCTGTTACGACGTAGTGACAGCAAGTAACATATAATTGGGGTTTAGAAGCATTGTTCTCCTGCTAAACCACATCAAAGAGGCAAGTAAGGGTACCTTCAGCCAACAAGAAATAAAACTGTGCTTTCCGTACTTACCTGGAAGTCTCTTCCTTCTGCTGATGGTGTCAATGAATTGTTCTGTACAGGGCTAGCTTTCTTTTCTTAAAAACACTCCTCTGTCTAAAAAAATGCCAGATATTTTCCAGGAGAAGAAACGTAAAAGCTCCATACTTCCACATGAAATTGAAAACCAGGTCTTCTGTTACAAGTTGTTATTTTTCGTGAACCAGTGTATCAGCTTTCTTCCACCAACGGGCCAGGATGCCAGTTAAATTAAGAAAATTAGCACCACACTGAACAGCTGGTCATCAACAGACAACTTGGAAATACTATAGTAAATTTTCTGGGGCTTAAAACAGGAGAACATACTTCAGTCTACCTGTAAAATCCTTCTGTTGTGAATTGAAAAATATAGATGAATTGGAAAGTTAATTCATTTAATAAAAATTATAAAACGTAATATCTCCTTCCCAAAGTTGTTTAGATTTTAAAGTAATATTATCTACAATTATTTACATTTTTCTACAGCTGCTTTTTAACAATACCCCTCTAGAAGACTTTATAATTATCAGCAGCTATAGCTCAGACCGTTCAGAAATCTTTTCAAGTGAGCATAATAAGTAACACATGAGTTATCTCAGGTGCCACTGTTTAACATTTGTGAGAGATACTTGTGCGCTCATTTTAACTTTCCACTGAAACTTCGCAAACATTAATACACGCAATGCCCATATGAGTGTGATAATAAGTACTAAGCTTCAATAGATGTACATCACTGTAATGCCTTTGACTGGGACTGACTGAATTTTTTTTCCCTTCAGAACTGATTTTCAGCAGAAAACTAGGTTTTTTGCTACTTATGTGTTAAAACTTATGCTTTCTGGGAAAAAGTAGTTTTGAAGGAAAACTAATTCAAGGAACATATCAAGTGGACTTAGAAATCAATATCTTGCTTCTGATAATTCACTATGATTTCTAGGGGAATTGCTCATCAGGTGCTGTATTGTCCCTCAAGAGGCAGGTTCTTCAGATGTATTTCATCTTTCAGGGTATGGTCTTGAAAAAGTAAATGATATTTCAGTTTTCAGTCAAGGAATTTTGATTTTTGTTAAAAGAAAAAGAAAAACTTTACCGGATGTTTCTATGTACCTGGTTACAGTTATCAAATGGCAGCTTGTGATTATCTGTCTGGTTGGCCGCTGATTTGCAACAGGCCTCTTCTCCTTTCAGCAGTGTTTGAGGACTTCAACAGGCTATAAAGATGAGTCTATTAATGGAGGTATTCTAAGTCTTTTATTTTTTATGGGAACAAAGAATCAGGTGAGTTTCATCCTGATATTTAATTTGAAAATATTTCATTGTCTAGAAGCACATGGAAAGCAGACAACTGTTATGCTTGGTGTAGTTTTGAGGAAAACAGAACATTTCCAATAAAGTAAAGTGCAAATAATCATGCAGCAACACTGAACAGAATGTTCAGTGTATATGTAGATATAAATATGTATATACATATATAAGTAATTTAATTTTATGTTGAAATAATAGCCTGGAAGGTGAAATAGGTTTTGAAGATTTGAAACTGTTTAAGATTTCAAGACTTTAATTTGTATATCACAAATGATTTTACAAGAGGAAGCAATGACATGGACATATTCACAATAAATTAAGCAATATCCCTAAATTTTCTTCACCTAATAGATGAGGACAAAGCTTTTGTTGGCTTTGCTAGACTCTGGATTAAGGTTGTGGCAAGAAGAATTACTCTCCTGGTGTCCTATTCAAGTAAACAATGTAAGCAAGAGGTTCTGTATAGATTAGAGCATATGCTCTAAGTTAAAGACATGCTGAAATGTTGTCCTGATCGGGGATGTTTCCCTAAAGTAAGGCTATGGGCTATCTGCCCGGTTTACGACGTAATATGAAGAGAGACAGTGAAGTCATGCAGAGGAAGAGTATAAGGAAGAATAGGCTGGGGAACGCAAAACATACAGGGATGGTGAGGTAGCATTGTTTGGAACAAACAATTGAAACACCTTGGAAAAAAATTCTTGAAATAAATTTGGAAATAAAGTGTAATATTACCACAGAGCCATATTGTCAAGTAGCAAGAGTGTTGGAGGAAAAAAAAAAAAAAAAGAGAAAGTGAGAAAATAACTGACTGGTAATATTTTAAAGGGTAACCAATGCTCACTAGCAGCTGCAGTAAGACATTAAGTAATAGAGCACAGTAATGTTAACAGCTCTCTTGGTAAGAGTGGTAAATGAAATAAACCTCAGCATTCGGTGTATCATTAATCTGTAGTGAATAATGGCACTGGTAGTGTAAGGAGATTAAAAAGGGCATTGTAAACATTTGTGGCTGTATAATATACAAATTAAAAATGTGTGAACGCTTGCAGCTGCATAATCTACAAATTAAAAAGTGTAATAGCATAGCATTAATTACTGGCTGATCAATTCACCCACAGTTGCTGGCATGTAGATGAACAATTACAGGTCCAAAATGTTATATGAGAAAGAGACATTGACCTTGGAACCATAAGAAATTATAATATGTTATAAGGCAATACAGGCTAGTGTCAAAATCTGCTATCAGTATTTGCTGTTGCAGGCTAGTTTTCTTGGCAACCTTGTTCATACTTTTTCCTGCATGTTATTGTGCCTGAAGTAGACTATTTTATGTCTGAATTACAGAAATACTTGGCTGAGTATTTCATGTAACCAGGGTACATAGATGCTTATAGACATGTAACTCAGTGAATAAGTAAGCAGGACCAAAGCTTACTACACGAGGGGAGTTAATGTCGTAGCCAATTAGTAAGGTTGCTGAGCATTTCCCCATTATCTCATCCCATTTCTATTTGCTAATATGTTTGCCAAATGTCAGTGGCTTAGTCTGTTTGATTCAGATTTCTTGGTTGATATATTTTTTTGAAAATATCAGCCAGAACCCTGCAAATATATCTGAGACTGAACCTAGAAAAACTTTGAGAGGGAAGAAACCTTGCTAGTAAATCTAGGAGAGAGCTTTGCGTAAGAGAAACTTGGGTGCGAGACTGGAGGTATGGCTAACCTAAGACCGAGAATCAAACATAGGAAGTAATGAAAGAAGACTAATCTTGAAAAGGGAGAGAAGGAGATAATTAAATCTTTTTATGTGTAGGCACAAGTTATAGCATCCTTAATTACATACTTCTTTTCTACTAGAGGTGAAAACTGCAGTGGTTTGTAGATGGATGTGATTTCATAATTTAGAGCAGACAAATCTGACATTTCCTTGCATGTGTTGCAACAGTAATAACTTTGCTAACATCATGCATAAATTTTATATACAACATTTAGGCCTTGATTCTGCACTTTATGTCCACTTGTTAAGTACTTAAATAATTCCACTCATTATAACTTCTATATAAATAAAATCAATCTTATGTGCATGCGGGAGATTGTATTGGTCCTCATCTCAGTCCAGAGACATCCATAGTTCTGTTCACTTGCCCATATTATAACCTTCTTTTACCTCCCGGGATACAGTTTTATTACACAATTCACCTTCTATCTGCATATTTTCACTATTGTTTTTTTCTGTTGTGTCACCAAGTAATATTTCAGAGTCTGTGCAACAAAAGTACACCAGCTAGTTATACGCAATATTAGAGGACATTTGGAAAACTGTTTCTCTCAAAAGAAAGTTTACTACTAGGTTCATTAAAATCCCCTGACGAAGAAAAAAGTCCTCTATCAACCGAAAGCATACAACCCCAATGCTCTTCTCTCCGAACTGGCTCTCTAAGGAATACAAAATCAAATTGAAGGTCTTTGTCCTGATAGTCACAGCTCTCCATGGGATCTGCACAGGTTTTCTGAGAAATTACTTCCTCCTGTGCAGCACTGACTGTCCGTAACAGAAAATGGTAACTCTGACCCTAGGAGCGAGACTTGAAAGTTGTGAGGGTATCGGTGCACTGAGTCCCAAAACATATCAGTGAGGGCAAGAAATGCAACTTCTTCAGTGAAAACACAAATAAAAGAAAAAAAAAACCCTCAGACTCAATAACTTGATTTATTTTTGTTCTCTTCTCTTTGGCAAGGATAATCATTAAAGTGTCTGAGACACTGGAGTAAGACAGTAACTTCTCGAGTTTCACATGTTGTGTACTCATTTCACAGATGTTTTGCACTTCTTGTAATAAAGTTACTCCTTGTTAACAGAGCACCCACATGACATCTGTTTTAGAAAGGATATGAAACTTGAAATTCAAAGATGAGATGGACATTCCCTGGAAAAGCCAATTCGTCCTCACCAGGAGGTAAAAAGGTTTTTGGTTTTGCCTGCTGCAAGTCATGGTGTATTGATCAGCTGGCTCAACTCATTTGCTTGCACATGTTCTCTGTGTGCTGCTGATGTTCTGCACGGTGATGCCACAATCCCAAGGAAGAGCATGTGGAGATTCTACTCCTAGGCTATGAGGGGTGATGTGTTCTCCAAGCATAAGATTTCTGGGATCTGGTGTCCAGGGCAATCCCCTGTTTGTGGTACCTTTGGAAGAGTTAGTGATGGACAAGCACTCTCGGGCATGTCCTATGGGCATCATCCATAGGAAGACACTTGAGCATGGGTAGTCTCAGAGTGAACTCCATCTGGGACATAGTTATACCTGTCAGCTTTATCCCTACACAGTTACAATTCTAATACATACACTTTCTAGTTTCTATCCCCTTTCTTTGGTGTTATCCACACACTCAACTGTCTTCAGAAGTCCTTATGCTGACGGATTTGTCTAGTGTGGATAACAACAAGTTACCAGCACCCAAACTCTTCCTGCTAATAGAGGAGATTCAGATCTTCGAATCACTGCCTAAGAAAAAACGCGAGGCTGATGGTGATGGTTTCTTCATCCCCATTCTTGTAACTAATTAGGGTAATTTTAATATATTTCCTACATATTTTCACATCTTTCATTGGCCTGCGAATCCATCTTGCATCCTTATTCTTTATATATTGTGCATTCTATATATGCATAATATTATTCTCTTTGGTTTTTTAGAGAATAGATTTGGCATAAAGCAGTATGTCCAATGTGGGAAAATTATCTTTTGATGGAAAAACATAAAGGTAAAAGAACATGTCATATATTTTATCAAATATTTTGTTTCAAAATTTGGGTTTTATTCTAGGAAAACAGCGAAGAATCTTTTTTTTCTAATAAACATAACTTTTTCAAAAGAAATATAGGGTTTTCGTTACTGAACAATAACTGAAGAAAATATATCTTAAAATATTTTCATGAAAATATGTATTTTAAAAAAGTTTTTAATGAGTTTCGTAGTTGTTTCTGTCAGAAGTTAGATTTTTTTTTTTTTGGTAGCTATAATTTCATTACCTTATTCTTTAATGCTTTTATAGAAATACTTTTATGATGGTAGTCTCAGTAATCCAGATGGGACCAAACCTGAATATGCAAGTTGAAACAGAGAGTAATAAATAACCTTGAGTTATTTATTAATGTCACAAAACCTAAAAGTCAAAGAAAACAAAATAAGAAACATAAATCAAACCGTTTTAACCACTGATCGTGACTTATAAATAAATTGGGGTTTTGGACAGTCGGTATGATACACATTGTACAACCACATATTTGTGAAATACAAAAGGTCTAACCACTGAAAATCTCTCCTTTCTACCCCTGAAGGTACATCAAATTATGTTGTGTTGTGCAGATGGTTATCTTCCAAGATGCAAAGGTCCAATTCAGTCTGATATATGTAGTGCTATATAAAAGGAGCTGAAGAGAGGCTGAAGAAGGGCAATAAAACATACAAAAATGATTTAGGTTTCAATACTGGTCACAAAATAAATGTGCAGACTTTAAAGTAAAAACACAAATAAACAGAGATTCCAAAATAGAAATCATCAGTTCTTTCTTTATTGGTCTTTGTTTTCAGTGTATACTTTGAAATGAGTGATAACTGACGAGGTCCTAATATTGTGTGAAAACTGTTCTCTTGGTTACTTGGAATCAACAGAGCTGTGACATTGTCCTTCAGCTGGAACATCTTGGAGGAGCAGGTGTGAGAGGAAGCTGTGAAGTCAGGAGGACTTCAGAGCTACAGAGAGGGTAGCATTACACCATGCTTACCCAGCTGCTCAGTCAGAGGGATAAGACAGAGCAATGTATCCAAAGAACAAGTCACCAGAAGAGGTATTGCAATTACACCTCTCTGATGGGTGGAGTGGCTGGACAGGACAAATGTTTAGTCCACCAGAACCTGAAGGAATTTTTTATACAGAAGAGTTTTTAAGTGTAAAATGACAGTCTGGCCATGATACCTGCCTGTTTGAACTTAACAGTGTTGACTCCAGGAGAGGATGTGTGGCACAGAAATGGTACTGAGACCTAGCAGGTCAGTTTTTGGCTAACAGCCATAAAATATCTAAATGTAGACCAATTTTGCAAGTATTAAGTAGGATCATGATGAAAAGCACCCCTTTACAAAAGATACCGGCCTTGAATCTTAATATTAACCTAATACACTACATATTATGTTCATTCTTCCTTTTCTTTGGATCTGAATTGAACCTTAGGGGTGATATCAGTCTTGAAGTTATTGGCATCCAGAGGCAGAGCTGAATTTTCAAAATATTTGTAATGCCTGACTCCCACAGCTAAAACAAAGTTGCTTTAAAAATATGACCCTCAGACTGTATAACCTTCCCCCCTCCCCTCCCCTGTGAAGCATGGCTTAGAACTCACAGCTGGCACATTAGAAAAAAGAAATACAGTAATATGAATAAAATATACTCCCATTCACAATTTCCTATAGCCTCCTTGGTTGTTAATTGAAACTTTTGTCTACTTTATAGAACAATAAAAGTGACAGAAACTACTCTCAGGTGTCCTTCAGTATTAAAAAGAGGATAAAGGGTTCCTAGCAAAGGTGACAGAAATTAATGTGGTGAGCCCAGCTATCAAACATTTTGATATGTGAATTGCCTGATATTTCTATAATGCCTTCTTATGATTGGAAATGTTATCGCTTCTATTGAATCAATAGAAAATGTTAAAGCTCCATGGAACCCCAATTACAAAATAAAGCTAGAAGGTTAACATCTGGGACTAGCAGAGATAGAAACAATTTCTATTGTCATACCTTTCTGACAAGTAAATGTCAGAAACATAACACCTTCCGCCAGGCTCAGTACAGAGCACATGTAAAAGAGTGATTGCAAGGCAGTCTCAAGTCAAATCACCTGTCATCTCAGCTTTGACATGGAATTACTTTTGTTTTATGCATCTATTAACCTTGAACTATCAGCATTTGTTTTAATGTTCTGGTCTGAAGCGACCTAAATGTACTTCTTTTAATGCACTTACTGCTGTATCTAAAAGGGGGAAAGAACATAGAAAGAAAAAAATCTGTTAGGAAAAGTGGGTGAAGTTGGTTTTGGTTTCTGTGGCATGCCAGTGAGTGATGCAACCCATTTTCCAGCTCCCATCTGTGGGTAGAAATCTCAGGGTCTTACCTGTCAGGAAAAGTGGAAGAACTAAGAGTTGTCAGTGGCATCTCAAAAAATCCTTCTAGCTGACAGTATGATGCTGTACATCCCACTTCTGTTTCTCATGCTAGAGCCTGAGAGGAGGAATAACGGACACTGGAGGACACAAGACCCTCCAGCTACTGCAAGACAACAGGAGCTCTCAGTGCTTCCAGGTGTGACAATGGCTGTGACATCACATCACTATGAAAAACATTATGTCTGAAAAAATGCATGTCTGGCCTAAGTTCTAGAGTCAGATAACAATATAGAGATGTTGGTGGTGTTCTCCAACCAGTACACACCACAGCAGTAAAATTATAGCTGGATGTTAGAATATGAGGTTTTTAAAGCTTACACTAGAAGATCTTGTTAGAGACATTACCCCCAATTTCCACGAGAATAATGTGAATCAGAATATAAATTTAAAAGAGTGGAAATTGCCAATGCCAAACATGCCTGACCAAGGAAGAGAACACATTTTCATCTGTACATTTCACACTGTGTCTCCCAGCTTAATTTCCCTGCAGTGCCAAGAAGGGTCTGCTTAAACCACCAATTGAATAAATTATGACCACGTTTCTCAGGAGTTTGGATGTATTTCTTTCTTAAGGAAACACATCATTTTGAGCTAAGCTCTGGAAGCTTGCTGCATATAAAAATTTGTTTCATCGGCAGGTGCATCCTTTTCATTCTAAACATTACCTGCAAGTATCACACATTCTAGGTGTATTGAAGCTATTGTTAAAGCCCCTACTGCCACAGTGTTTGGGTACCTTACACACATTAATATGGTAATCCTCAAACCTTTCTGAAGGACAACTATTCTTAGAGGAATCTAGATTCCTGAGGTCTGGTTCTTCAACAGCATTAATAGCAGTGAGATGCTAGTACTAAACAGTGAAGTCTGGGTAACAAGACATAATTTGGAAATCTAATCTACATAGAAAGAGCCAAACCGTTTTACAGGTTAAGTATCTGGAGAAGAGCATAAGGTAGCTCTCTAAAGCATAAAAGTAGTGTTCAATGTTCATTTTTAACAGGCATCCCTCTAGTGTCCTGTTAGAGAACTGGACACACAAATATCTTGCAATTAGTTTTCTTTTTATTTAAACTACCATCTCCATCCCCATCTAGGAAGAATTCTACTGCTTTCCAACACCACAGTCACAATTTCCCAGGACAATTCTTTGCATATCATTTTGGTGGACCAGCGGTGTCTCTCAGACATGTGGCTTTCTGGGGTTAAACATGTGCTTGGCATAACCTTTTCTCTTTCTTGTCTTTGTCTACTCTAAAGAAAAAAAAAGGGTTGGACATTATTCTCCTAATCAGTAGGGGACAAGGATGAATATGAATGTGGGCATGAGAAATAATTCAGATTCCCAATTGTCAAATAATGTATTAGGGAAAGAATATTGCTGGCTTATTTTCATTATTTCAGGGAATTCATTTCATTAATTCAATAAATGTGTGCAAATATTTAAGGATTCATAGACAACATGTGGTCAACAAAAAGCATGGAAATATGTAAACTTGCTGCGGCTTGACAACCTCATATATTTGTAATTAGTTGTTGTTAAGACTTCAGGACTCAGTCCTGCTCCAGTGGATAATTTTTATGGAGATTGATCTGTCTGTTGGAGAAGTAATCAGGAAGCATATATATTCTTGTATTTAAGGTAAATGTCTTCCGGGGAACCCCATCACTGAGGCATAAGTGAAGTGGAAAACTTACATATATTGGGATAATACATACTCTAATATCCACCAAACTTATAAATCCAGCATATAGATACATTGGTCTCTCTCTTTTCACTCCCATTGAGCTATTCTAGCATACGCGAACAGTAAAAGAGTGAAGAATAAGGCCATTGATCTAGTGGCAGTTGTAGTGGTATTTTTTATTTGTACAATGCTCCAAAAGGTGAATTTACCAGCTTGTTATGTGGGTGTACATTAATAGGCACAAGGGGGGTTCATAATAGACCTTTGAGGTGTTAATGCAGTATCAATTCATGAATTCGTAATTGACATTAATTAAGAATACAGCAAAATACTACCCAAAATGACAGACGAATGAAGAAAACTCTCATCAGTCTCTCTGTCACACCTCACTTGTGGCTATTTCTAGGGCTTTTTTATAGTTCAAGGGATTAAAGTCTGGTTTGGGGAGAAGGAAGTCGTGAGGTGTGGAAAAGCAGTCTTCTCAGAAGAGAGTTACTGAAATGGGACAGAAGTAGAAGCAAATAGCGGAAGACAAAGTCACTGTGAAAACTCAAACAGGGAAAAAGCCCAGATGGCCTATGGAAATGATAAAATTAAGTCTTAAATTGATGGTGATACTAAACTTGGGACTTGATTATCCTGACAGATGTGTATGCTACTCCCATTGACTTCAATGGGAGGTATGTGTGTGTAGCTGATGGGGGAAAGAGACCTTAGAACCACTGAACTGTGTTCAGAGAAGGAGAGTGAACATTAGGAATGAAAATCTCTAGGTAAAAACAATTACTTCAATTCTTTTCAGCATCCCATGGTTGAAAGGTGTCAGTGAGTAAGTTGTTTTCACTAGGAACAAGAAATCTTTTTTAAAATTAAAGCAGAGGAAGCTTTACCTGCTGAAAAGCAATAGAAATACCATGGAGAATCAGTTCCCTCCTCTACCTTCCCACTCTCCTCCTCCTCCTCCAAAGTCTTGCCAACACCCACATAAGTTTAATTCAGCTATGCTGGTGCAAGTGTGGAGTAACTCTGTAAATAATAGTGGGTTTACACCTGTTTGCACCAGCTTTACTGAGATGCAGATCTAGCTTGAGGGGTGTAAAGAAATATGAGATAATAACCTAAAATGACTAAAAAGGGTCTTGTCTGAAAATATGAACAATAATTCTATGATTGAAAGGATGTGAACATTATAGCAACTTTAAGGGCTATTAAGCTAGTTCCTATGTGAATCTGTAGTGTGAATTGTATAAGCATTTGAAATGTGTTGATGATAAAGGGATTCATAAAAGTTGTTATGCTGATTTTATGTTGATGGATGTTGGAATATAAGGTGAATTATTAACCACAGGAAAGTGAGACTAATGTTTAAGTGCCGTGATATATGTGTAACTGAAAGCAATTTCTTCTATAGAACAAGGAGATTGTGGGCATAAGTGAAATAAACTTTGAATAAAATACAGGTGAAGTGGAATCTGTTGGGTGTTCAGAGCCAGGAAACAAAGGGAAAATAAACTCGCCTGAAAAACAAATATTGTTACTAGAAATAAATAATTTGCACTTATATAGAAACTTCTATTCAGAAAAAGCCCAAAGCAAATTACCTACTCGCTAAAGCGTTTATAAATAATGCTGTATACATAGAAATGCATATACAATACCTTTTTGTAGGGATCACATGCCTTTGTTGCAGAAAAGTTTGCAGTCTTATAGCACTGCAATAAGACCAATACAAAGCTTGTTTACATTTTAAGCAGGAAAAACTGAAGAAGTTAAAGGTTAATCAAATTTGACTTGCTGAAGTCAAGTGCACAACTTTGCTAAAAAGAGTCTGGTATGGGCTGTTTCATTCTTTGGGTGGGAATACTGGTATTCACTCTTGTGGCTAAAGGACTCACAATTTGGCATCAAAAGACATGTCTAAGATGTCACAGTGACCCAACAGTAATCACCAGAAGAAGCCACAAGACTTCTACTTTTCATTCTTCTGTGTGTCTGCAGAAGATCACGTGTCTGATTTTCTGTTCCCTCACAATAGTGATCCTGACTGGTAACACCGGGGACTTGTACCATAAGGAAATCCATGTTACTGGCATGCAGTCTTTTGAGGATATACTAACGGGAATGGTACAGATATTTGGGCGACTTCTTGTATATGTTATTGGCTGACAGCCAGCCAACGGAGGCAGTTCTAGCTATGGACAGAAGGAATGTTTCAGTCAGTTGACGAGCAGAAATAGATTTTCAGTCCTGCTGAAAGTGATGATGGTGTTGCAGCAATAGTTTAATGAGTAAGAACTTGAAATACTGGCTTAATCATGTGTCATGAACATTGTAACCATCGTGAATTAATGTGGATAAATACTTTGCATCGCATCATGTCTTCTGCACCAAAATCTCCATGAAATCTAAACAGAGCCTGAACAAGAAATGAAAGGAGTTACCGTGATTTAGCTAAGGCTCTGACCTAAAACCTGTAACATATAATGTTAATATTAATGTATTTTTACTGAAGGTGAAATAGCCTTGAATTATTACACTCCTTGTACGCTAACATTTAGCATGGGTGATTTTACTGAAACTTAAGCTCCAAATGATGTGCTTATATCTAATCCTAGTACAGAAAACTGGTTTCTGCTAGAACATATATCAAGAAAATGTGGGCAAAAATAGCCCAAATAAACCATTAATTTGATGTAATAGAGCAGAGGAAAAAACCTGGAGAGGTAAGTCATTAAAAAAAAAAATCTTATTTAAGTGGTTCAGTAATAAAGTGAGTGACCTCTTCATTCCACTTAGAAAAGACTCTTATTGATGGTGCATAGTTTTAACAGTTATTTGAAGTAAAATTATCGAAGAAGCATGAAAATATTTATGATAAAGTAGTGGCTTCACGGAAAGACAAAAGTCAGATAGTAAGTGCTTCACCTCTGTTGTTCTAGGTCCCATTCATAATCGGTTAGTATAGGCTGCAAATCTAGCTACAGGAACTTTTTTAGAAGCTAAGCTTCCATTTATAGTTTTTGTTCAAATCAATAATTTTGTATTGTTTTCAACTGTTGTGAGTATAAGGTTAACATTTCTTCTTCTTTCTCTGGTTGCTTTCCCTTCTCCTTCTCCACATGAAGTCCAGGAAAAAAAAAAAAGTAAGATGCCCCAGAGCCATTGGTGTCTGGATTAGATATAGTCTCTGCAATTTTTTGTACTTCACAGAGCTGTGCTAGCAGTTTCTGCCTTTTTTTCATACACCTAATTTTTTTTTTCCACTAATTATTTTGACAATGAAATAAAGGTTACCTGATTGTGCATTACTGCATAATGTTTAGACATTGGTAAATAGGATCAACATTTTATACAGTGACAACAGTCAACATTCAAACTCCAGTCTCGCCCATAGCATTCACCTGTCATTGGAATATATGTCAGTTAAACTACATAGATTTACCTTCCTGTCAGAGCTACCAGAGGGTGGGTTCAAAAGGCACTGCGTGGGTAATGGAGACACACCAGATCACACCATCCATACCTCCATAGAAAACTAGACTGTTAAGAGCAGAAGCCATTCCACGATCTGCAAAACTGATGAATTCTGGTTTCCCATAAATGCTCCTTTTATGGTCTGTTGACTTTGGCATAGAGGAATATTCAACCTCCAGTGAAAACATCATTCCCTAATTCACAAATTCTTTGTGGATTCTCTGGTATTTAGTAAGGTTCACATATGACAGCTTTACCTTTGCTAAGGCATTTTTCACAGGTCTGTGTCTTTATATAGCTGCCTGCTTTTATGAAACTTTTCGGGTCAACAGGGAAAAGACATATCCACATGAATGTTTTAAAATCAAATTATTGCATGAAAAACATTAAAGCAATAGAATTGTTGATTATCTTGATTTTTCACTAATATTTGAAATGATTCCACATTCTTTGAAGCTGTTTTGTTTTTTATGTTTTATTTTGGCCAACTCTGAATAATGGTTGCATATTTTTGATGAGGAACCAAAGCATAAAATGTTCAGAGTCACCCAGGAAGGACTTATGAAGCAGCCCATTTGGTGTCTTCAGCATAAGTATGCCAGTGATTGAATACTACAGAGAAAATTATCATGAAAAATGGATGATTTCGTTTGCAACCCTGACACCTTTCATTCCTTCCAATAAACGACATCCTCTGCCTGAGCACTGGTACTACTCAATGGAAATTCCTGGTGTGGTGAGCTAATCTAATTTTCCAGCATAATTACTCCTGCTTATGGCAGTTGTGTTTTGCCATCTAAAAAAAAAAAAAAAGTGATAATTCTGTGAAAGCTGAGCATTCCATTCCTGAAAGTTGAGTTTTTTGTTGCTGCTCTGTCACACAGGCATCCTTCTGAATATTTCCATTTTTATTCTACAGGGACAAACCTTAATAACTATTATGAAAGTTTGATTTTACCTCTTTCACTGTCAAATAAAAATGGACTTCTTTGCTTTCTGTTCCTCCTTGTATGAGTGCTTATCACATTGGGCTTAAATGACGGAAGCAGTTGTGTCTGAGGACTGTTAGACATAATTGGGGGAACCAGGGTCCCATACAGATAGTAATGCTGAAGTTCTGGGAGCCTGAGCTGGAACTTACCTACATAGAAGCCACCATAAACCATAGACTAAAATCTGTGAAGGGTCAATGTAATTAATATGGAAATAGATGCTTTAATCCCAATTGTCATTCTACTAAACCCCCCTCCCCAAATCTCCACCCATTCCTACAAATCAACAAAGACCGACAAAAACGTAGTTGCAGGCTGTGGGTGAAATGAGAGAAACCTCAAGAAATGGTGTGGAAAATAGAAAGCTTCTCTATTTATAGTCAGCTCAAGGCAAGGTACTTTTGGAGACTTCTTTGACATGGGTCTTTTTTTCCTCTGATGTATAAAATGTCATATTGCAGACTTCTCTTTTTCATCTCCCACATTCCTTCTTTTTTTTTTTCTTTTTTGATTAATGCTAATGTATTTTTCTGTAAATACTGCTAAATGCAGGATTTCTGTGTGTATTTTGAAAATAGAAAAAGTTCATCTAGGTCAAATAAATGTATGTGGGACATAGGACCATAAATGAGGCTTAAGGCACGTAGGTACACAAGTCCTAATTTCCTATCTGGTACAAATATGGGTCAGCTGATTGGTAGCTGTGATGACCCTTACAGAACTCCTGAGGTCCTTTTAGATGGAACTTCAAACCTGCTGATATTTACACAGAGAGAAAGCATACTAGGAGGAAGACAACTAATGTGTTGAAATATTCTGGGATTTGGTATATTTAATTCTTTACAGGATGGTCTTGTCAATTCAGGAGCTGATTGCACTTACTCCCATCTTCATTGCTTCTGTGGTATTCTGCCTTATGATCGGCTTTCTTCTACACTGTCATAATATTTTTTTGATGCTGCGAAAAAAACATTCAATTTTCTTTTTGCTTTATAGTTTAAAAATTATTTATATTTTTAAAATTTTTATTTTTCATACAGTAAATTATTTTTTAATATGGTCATGTTTGACCTACTTAAAACAAAGACATATTTTTATTTTTATTAAATTATTTATTTTATTCATAAAATCTACCCAAGCTATTTTAGTTGTACTAAATCACTATTTTATTTTATGTTACTTTATTTTACTTTTTCTAAGTAGGAATACTACTTGTTGCTATTCTTCCTATGCTATTAATAACAAGCATAGACAGGAGGGTTGGAGATGAAAAATCCTTCTAGATACCAGTATTTCAAATGATGGCTGCAGCTACCTAGATAAGAGGGAGTTCAGCTACCCAAGGAGTCACAGCCAGGAATGAGCAAGGCGAAGGCAAACAATGGAGATGAGACAAAGTGGGGTTAAATCTCATTCCTTGTCTTGGAATCTGTGCCAAACACAATTTCAACACTGTCTCTTACAGGTGTGCTCAGAGAAAGACTCAGATACATTATTTCATAAATATGATTGACATTTGGCCTTTAACTGTCTCTCTTAACTTTAAGGCACCTCAGCAATGCAGAAACCCTAAAAATCAGTGGAGAACTGTAGTGTTTCATTGTTTCATAATGAAACTAGTAAGCATGATCTTGAGAATTTGTTAATCTGAAAACAAAAATAGTTAAAATCTCAACACAGAAATCGTAGTAATAACACTAGTAATTACACAAATTAAAACCTGAACAGAGGGCCATCCCTGAAGGCCAGTCCTGCTTAATTCAACATCAAAATTTTACTCTTCAATGTATTTACACTTGTAAATAAAATATCTTTTTTGAACAAAAAACTTGCACTCCTTCTGAGGGTATCAACATTTTCATAATGAAATTCCTAAAAACTGTGAAATCCATTGAAATTTTCGTTTTCCTATTAAAGATATTGACTTGGATGAATCTACATTTACCGAAGAAAAATTTCTCTGGAAATTTCTACCATTCCCTAGGTGTAGACTCCAATAAGGAACTGGCTTGTGGCAAGGGCCTCTGCTCTGACACACCTTTCCCATTGTCTGAATTCTGTGATTTGAGCTAGGTGTTTCAGAGAACATAGGAGTTGGTCTGTTGTGGAGGTCTCAGTGAATAGGAGTGGATCCAATGCACTCCGTAACATTTCAAATACTGATAGCTGAAAAATGTAACAAAAATTTAAGAAATAGTATGTTGTCTGCTAACATAGAGACCACCTCTTCATGATTAGGGATATGGGGATTTCTTGTGAGATTCATTAGCATGAGCTCTTTCTTTGCCTAGAAACTAACTCCTCAGGACTGGACTAGACACTTTGTGGATTTCCAGAATCAGGCTGAAAAGAAATCAGCCTGATCAATAAATCATTACTCTGGTCTGTCTTGGAGACCTGTCTTAACAGGGAATGAATAATCTCCCTCTATAAAAACAGCAGGGATGTATGACAGTTTAGTCAAACATATCCCAAAAGGGATTAATTTCTGCATTTGACCAGCTTTATATATCTTCAGATTTCATGAACTGTATTGACTATATGTTCATTGCATACAGTGGGAACTTAGATTCCCATCACTTCTTCTGCAGCTACCTCCTTATGAAAATCTGCAAATAAGTGTCTTAATCTGTGACCTGAATCCTATAAAGAATTTACAGATGCTGAAATCCACTAGGTAAATGCTTGCACTCCTCCCAAAGTCTTTAACAGGGCACTAAGTAAAACACGTTGCTGTTCTACTCTCTCCAAATGAGAAAAAAAAAAAAAAAAAGTTGTTGATCTTAATGTAGTTTTCATCAGAAAAGACTTCCCAAAACTACCTTTCAACTGATATTCAGTGGCAATTTAGTCTCAGGAGAAGAACTGTCAGGAGAAAAGCCAAGAACTAATAGGCCATAGCTATGACTTAAGGGCTGACTTGGAGGCCATGGCTGGGGTGCTCCAGGAGACAAGACTTTGCCATTAATCTGCTTCTATTCTCTAGATGGAGTACACAAAACTGATAAGACCATGGCTTTCATAAGCACTAAACTTTCTTATAAACATACAAAAGGAAGCTAAGAAAATATTACTGTCAGGAAGAGCATTACCATAAGAGAGTAAGAGTGATTTTTGTGGCCTCCAGGATGTATATTTGCTTACATTCTGTGACCAGGTTTCATTTTGAACTACAACACCAATATTCCAGTTGCTTTTAGAGTTTACTTTCACCTTCACATTCACATTAGTGCATTTTGCATGGTCCTGGACACTATACATCTATGTTTTGCTTATAGGGTAGAAAATACAGTATAACATAACTCACAAGAATCATGTTTCTTTATATTAGTATTTTCAACACCAAAAAGTCATGCAGACAGCACACTCAGCTGGCCTCATGAGAAAATTTGAAGGTATAGAATATATGTGTGTGAAGGTGAAACTCTGAGCCCTACCTTTTTGTGAGTACATGTAGAGGAAGCCTTACTTAAGATATGTATAATAAGGCATGTATAATACTGCTATTGTACCTGACTGAAATGGGAAATGTCTTGAAAGAAAGAATTAAAGACAGGTAGTTTGTAGTGTGGCAAGTCCTGTGCTAAATATTTAAGGCAGAAGAAGTAACTGAGTTGCTCAGTGATCACTCAAAGCCAAAGAGTCTGTTTCAGGTCTCATTAACCAGCATGGCATATCATGGGCTTCTTCATAGCCCCTTGCCCTCTGCTCTTGGAAAACCACTCAAGGGAACCGTTCATCACTTCTGGGCTTTTGCGTGAAAGCCAAGAATAGAAGAAAGCTAAAACTGGAGCTCTAATCTAATTTCTTCTAAAGGTGAAGGCATTGTTACTCCCATATGGAAAAGGATACCAGGGGAAGACACTGTTCCCTGTGCTCCCAGCAGCCTCAGCCACCCAACCCTACTTGGGGATGTCCAAAGGAGCTATGGATGAAAGAAAACACTAGCACAAAATCTCAGAAATACATGACGAATTGCTCAACCAAGCTTCTGCCACTTTCAGCTTAAGGAAATTATGTAGAAAAAAATCTTTGTAATACCTTGAAAATGAGTGATGTCCTTTCACTGTTGTGATTAACATCACATATACTGCAGCACAGCCGAAATATCCTCTCACGTCAGGATGTGTTACTCTGCTTTGCATAGATATCCCCACTGCTGTAGAACGCAGGCAATTGCTTCAGTTCTCAGATGTCCACAGACATCTCTTGTGGATAGCACGGGAAGCTGCACAGCCATCTCTCACAGCAAATGTGTCTGAAGTTTGAAAATCAGGTCTGTGATTAATGATGGTTATTGCTGTTTCAGATTAGCAAATCTAGCATCAAGAAGTGATTTCTTACTTCCAGATTATGATAAAGAGGTCTAGCTGTAGAGCATTATCCACTACAAATAGACATCCTTCTGGACCATAGATAACCATGATATGTGGGGTGGCATACCAGAGCTGAAACTCCTTGCATATCAGCCATAAGCAGCATTTATCATTCAACCATAATACTTGTGCTGTTAGCGCTATGTTTTTTTACCTTGTTGCAACAGACAGACAAATGGATGTAATAAATGTATTTATGTGAAGATCCAGAAATATATTAGTAGTGTGTGATTATTGGGGCATAAATTTGAACTGTCAGAAGTATCTCTACATACGAAAGGAGGTAGAGAAGAAAACAACCTAGAAAGAAAACTGCACTCCCCTCTGTGCAAGGAGCTTTGGAATTGCCTGTGTCAGTTTTCCCTTGGGGAGCCAGAAAAATTGGCACAATATATGTCCTGTGGAGCAAGCACAGCGATAATGGGAGATTCTAACATAACTGCATCCCCTGAGTGATGCTACTCCCTCTGCTGACACAGACCTGTAGTCCCTTTCCCAGGGCAACAGCAGAAACAAGTGAAATGGCTGGAGCACATTGACCCCACTTGGATCAACAGTATTTTTGGGGGTGAGGTTAATCCTACGTTGAGCCTTAGTATAGTCCTGAGAGGCATGGACTCTGACTCCTGCTTGGATATGTTCTGAGTACATTGCGCACCACCCCAGGCAGCTCCTGTCTGCAATGATTTGTTAGGCTTCCCACACACCATTTTAAACTGGTTTTTTTTTGTGGTAATAGTGTATCTATATTCAGGCACCAGGCCACCCAGAGCTCCAGAGGATGCCACAGCAGTGTCCGGCTAATATCATCTGTCCTTGTCTGAGGTGCTCTGGTGACTGTTGAATCAGTGGAAAAGGATAAGATGTCTAGTTAGCTAATAAGTCTCACTTTTTACAGCATCTGATATTTTGTATCAGAGTTGTTTGAAAGGATATCACTTGATGAGATTGATCCGAGGCTGGCATGAAGAATATGCACTCAAATCTCTTTTAGAAAGATTTATAATATTAACCTCTCGCTATTTTTAAGTCACCGTCGATCTTTTTAGAAACAGTGCTGGGATTCATTTGTTTTCCAACTGGCAGAAAATCTCTGTTACCTTTTGTAAGCCAGTATTGAACAATTTGGCTTTGGGTCAAACTGGTTTAATGAACTGTCTAGAGTTCAGACTTCATGCTGCCATTTGCAGATGTTCAATAGTTAGTTTGTTTTAGCACAAGCAGTTCATTAATATTTGGGGCTAAAAAGTCTTCAACATTGATGTGCTAGTGTCTGCTGTAAATCTTTTAAGTAGCTTAAATCTTCTTTATGTAGAGGCATAAGTTCTGATTTGCTTCTTGTTCACACTACTGGTTTCATGTGAAATTCCTCCTGTTTTTTTATCCTGGCAGGTCTGAGGACAGAATCTAACCTACAGACTAAAATCCTTTTTTCTAAAATTCATACAAGTGCTTTATGGACTGCAATACGCATAAACCCATCTTAACCTACTATAGATCTAAATGATTCAGCTGCAAGATTTTAAAGTCATTATAAATTTAATAGAGACTTATAGCTTAAAAAAACATTGCAGAGGTTATTTTAACTGTTCTATAGAAAAGTTATCACACTGATAAATTTCTTAAGAGTTACTTTTTCATGACTGATTATGATTGCATTTCTTTGTGACATCCTTGGGTTTTCTTTAGACTGGACCACCTGCACAGACTTAGGAACAACTTTTCTATCAAGGTCACCTTAGGCCATTCAAATGTGTTGAAAGTCTTTTTAACAAGGAAGATAAAAAATTGCTCTCCTTGTTTATAGCAGGTAAGAAAAAAAGCAAAGGATTTCAGCAGTAGCAAGAGAAAATACAGGGTAAAAATAGGGGCTGGGGGGAATATTTAAACAGTAGAAGCAAATAAGCAGTTGGAAGGATTATCCAAGGAAGTCTTGGACACTCAAGCACTAGAGGTTTTTCTGAACAATTTAGTCCAAAATCTGCCAGGAATTGTTTAGATATAGTTGATCCAGCCTTGAGACAGGAAAAAGGTGTAGTCATCTCTCACGATCTCTTTTCATCCCAGGCACCTATAAGTGTATGGCTTGAGTGAAATTGTTGTGCAAAAATCAAACAAATTTAATAAAGAGGAAATAAATCAAATTCTACTGACAATTTGGCCCAGATTCTCTTTTTAAGGGGGAAAAAACAAGGAAACATAGCCCCACACACATATACACACAGCTTTCTACTTTAATACCTTTTTCTCTGCAATAATCTGGCATACCAGCCCTTATAATTTAAGAGAACAGGACTTTTCCCTAAGTCTACCGTGTCTATTTCTACAGGCTATACTTTTTAATTGACTTTTTTCTGAGAATAGAAAAAGCTTTCAGACAAATTATCAATCTCTTGCAAAGGTTTTTGTCTTTTTGTTAATGAGTATGTTCTTCAGTTGTACAGGTAACTAGCGAGTAAATAAGATTCAACAGAAAGAGTTACCAGAATGACAATGGCATTTTACGATATGATCTATGAAAATAAAACCCTTTAAAGAATGTAGATTTCCAGCATTTTCTTAGACCTAAAAAGAGCTTCACCCTGTTCATTTCAGAAAATTACTTTTTTCTCCAAAGTGTCTCTTGGTAATGTGATGTGTTTAGGTAGTGAATTCTATGACCTTAAAACAGGCTTTACTGTCTTGGAACTGCAGGCTACTCAGCACATCTTGACTACTGGCTTGCTCTTTAGACGCTCCAATGATACCACATATGCCCATTCAGCTACTTCTTGCTGAGTTTCTTTTCTTTCCTTTCTTCTTCCCCCCGCCTTTCACTTTTTGGCTGACTACAAACACTATATAGTTTAGCTTCCCTACCAAGACTCTGTAATGACTAATTCTTGCAACATATTTCAACACATCCTTAACTGCTAATTGAAGTCTGTGCACAAGGCAGTGAATGGTACGCACCGATGGGAACCTCTCTTGCAATAATGTGCCGAATCCGCTCTTTATCTCATTCATTGCTGACGTCTCGTCTGTTGCAAGTCCAATCAATTTTTGTAGCTTTAAAAGATATGTCCTCTGTTAACTTTCTATATGCCAAAAAAATGACGATGGAAAATTAAGCATTACCTTTGCAGCAGTGAAATTTGATTGCTTCCAGAAGACTCAGGGAAAAAATGTTGTTGACATTTTTTTACTTCCAGTCTCTGCATGGCAATAAGGTATGATGGCTGATTTATCAAAGAGAGTGTTCTCATCAAGCAGGAGAGCGAGAGAGAAAGTTCACGTCGCACAAAATGAGCTGCTAATTTCTTTTCCATTTCACTGACAATATGGTATTGGAGCAGCTGTGATTAGAACAATGGATGTTCCCAAACTGTGCTCCATTTAACTCCTGCAACTCTACAAGGTCACACAGTGGGAGAAGAAATTAAAGGCCTTTTTTCATCTATTCCCTTTTACTTTCTTTTTTTTCTAGTTTTCGTTTTCTTGGAGGGAGAGAAAGGGAAGGCAGGGTTAATGCAGACTGGGAACTAGTGGAGTAATCTCCAGGCAACTTTTGGATGCCCCTGTTTTCATGTCAATCAGGAAAACTTGAAGCTGCCCATGAACAAGCCTTTATAAATTGAATAGAAGAATTTGGCAACCACACTGCAGTCTGCTGAGGGCAATGAATTTTGTGTTGTGTCTGTATGTGTGTTTATCTACTGATTTTACCAAAATTTGCATCAGGCCACCAGTCTAACAGTTCACAATTAAAGAAGAATGACTTATACACTTATAGGAGTTGGGAGACTTCAGTTTCTTCTTTTCCAGCATATTCTGAAACGTCTTTGCTTTTGACTCAGTTTCTCAACTCTCAATGGAGTAATAACATTTCCCTTCCTCATAGTAAGTGGCATTTAAAATATTAAAGATTCTGTGGTATTTAGAGAACTAATAGGGCCGTGTAAGTATCTGTGATAAAGTTCTTTATATAGCCATTCTTCTGCTACAGCTAACCCAATAGACAAGTGATAAATATTCTGTCTCCTTGATTTTAGTCCCTTCACTGCAGCTTGCTATCATTTCACTTTCAGGACTTGGTTCTTTCCCTTCAATGCTGGCTTGATATCAATATAGTCTTGGATGGAATTACACTTCTTCTACTTTGGAGGAGTAAAAGGAATTATTTTCCTATCCTGTCTGTGCTTAGTACTGTGGAGTTTGTTTTGCTCTTACACTTGCGTTAATCTATGCAAGAAGAAAAATAAGTTCCAAATGATTTATCATGCACTGTCTATATCGGTACATAAACTGCATTCCAAAAAATCCCTTCTCAGCAATTAACAATGGCCAGTGGAGTTTCTACAGTTATTATGCTGTGCTACAATCTAGACAGCAAGAATGTCAAACTCCTTCAGGATATGTATTTCATTTTAATCACTTTTGATGGATTCCTCCACCACTTTCTGATCTACACTATGTAAGCTGGGATGTCAATTAGCATTGGTTTGGGACAGTTTGGTTCTAGGGTTGCAGAGATATTGATCTATCATTCTCTGGGACCCTCTCCTTCTGAGCAGTGTTTGCAATTTTGAAAAGAATCTTCCAAGACAGCATTAACACAACATTTTTAAAGCCAGGCACAAGCCTCCGTGCCATTGAAAAATAAGCAGGAAAAGTGTTGTTTCATTGAACGTGATTAAAAGGCATTGCTGGTGTGTTTATCTGTATACCTGTCCCTAAGATGACTGTCACTTTATGCAGGTGTACAGATGACAATTATTAATGGACTGGTAAGGTTTGTTTATGCTGATGGGTATTTCATCAATAGGTCTTCCTTCTTTCTTCTTTTTTCCATTATTGGAACAGAATTACCTGATTTTCTGAATTGTATGATACTCTCCAGCTGACGCAGAGTTGTTTTGTACTGTTCCCTAAAGAGTCCATAGGCCCCTAGTAAAGCAGCAAAGATTATACCTTTGGAAAAACAGGAGTTAAGCCTGTTCTGTTTGTTCATATTGCTCTGTTAAAGAAGTCCTATGGATTTGTTTATCAAGTCCCTAGGCTGGAACTAGGGGAACATATCATTTTTCTGGAACCTGTGTAATACACAAGTGACAAGTAGAGTACCTCCTTTTTCATGTACATTATTTTCTCTTTTACTCATTTTTAGTACAATTTTTTATTCTTGGTCATCTCTAGGAACAAATCTTTAGCAGATCTAGTCTCAGGAACATAGTTCCTTCTAAAGAGCAAGTCACTGCAGTGGAAAACAACACTGCTCCCAGAGTGTGACGGCAATGAGTCTATGCGCTCCTGCTGTGGAAGGAAGAGAAGCTCCTTCTCCTCCACTCTTCTGCATACTTGTGTACAGGCAGACCCTATTTGCTTCCTCATAATCTAAATGAATACACCCCTTTTCTTTTCCAAAACCAAGGAAGTGCTATAATCTTCTGACCTTTTCAGTGGACCTTATTCAGTACATGCCCATGGGACGAGAGAACTATTCTTCACTCTCTTCATGCAGATATTCGTATGCCCCACAAAGAGTAATGGAAACTGCTACATACCGTTTTTGTGCAAAATTATTTAGGTCACCAAAATCTGAAAAAGTACTTTTCTTAGTTCTGTACTTGGTTTTCTCTGAGATATCCCTGCATCTCCTTTAGGAAGAAAATAGCTCTGATTACGGGTGAATCGGTGGCATTGACACTGGAGCTTTGCAGACTAAATAGTGTGAATGTTTTCTTGCCATCCCCTGGCCTTTGGCATGTGTTGAGAAGTCTTTTGTATTTTCCATGGGATGTGTTCTTCTTATCTGTCAAGTATTGTAACACCATTCTTTAGTTCAAGCAATAGAAAGGCACTTGTGGTTTTATCTAAATTCCTAAGGTTAGCCAGTATGGCACAGTTTCTCACAAAAGTTGGAACCCAAGGGTTCTGCACTGACTTTTAGAGTTCCTAATTTGAAGTAAATTCTAAAGCTTCCAGTGTCAGAGGTATTGTGTTTAAAATAAAATAAATAAACATCTGTGTAAAGTGAAAAGCTGTCAACAGTCTCAAATTCCTGCAGGATCATCTGGTCCCAGCACACTCAGCCTGAGCACCTAAGCGACTCATTAAGGTTCTTTTTTTAAAAAAAAATCTTTTCTTTTCTGTAGTCTGGTTTTGTTGTTAACATTTGCAATGGCCCTGAGTAGACCATGTCATTTAAATGGAAAAAAAAGTGATGAAAGACTAAAACTGTAAAATGAACAAATCAAGGGCAAAGCCGGAATTCAGATTTTAATGAAGCACGCAACCTTTTATAAAGGCAAACTTACCCTTAGTCCTTCACAAACCTGGTTCAAACACGAATTTAATGCCTTCTTTAATATAATTACTTTTATATTGAAGTTAAATACTCAGGGCTCTGTTCTGCTGTCACAGAGTATGTTACTCCATTTTCATACCCTTTACAAGCCCTGGATAAGCTACATGGCTCTCCCATCCATGTCTGTAAGTGAACATATAATTTAGGAGCTGTCTGGTTGTGTGAGTGTTTCTTGGTTGTTTATGTTCTCATATACACATACTCTATTCTTTTCTGAGCTTAGGAAATCAAGTAGTTTTGGAAAAGAGCCCTTCCTCAGAAACATTATTTTAATAACAAATGCTGCAATGTAGAAGAAACCATTTATGCTCTACTTAAACATTCACTATGTCAAGAAGAATTTGAGTACCTTGGCAGCACAGAGGCTCTGGAGTTTCTCCCTTATAGGCAAATGGTTCTTTAGGTGTTAAATAATGCAACATGGACTCATGGTTGAGTCAACGGAAATTGTTCAGCACCCATCGCCCTAAACTCATCAAAAAATCTGTTTAGGAAAAAATTAGCACAGAAATGTCCTTCCCTCTCTGCCTCCACACACTTTCAGTTTTTCTAGGGACATTTATATGAGGGTGTGTATGAAAAACAGAAAATGAGAGAAAGAGAGAGAGGATGAAAGACTATGTGCCGAAGAACTTAGAAATCACTGAGAAATTGTCGAATACTTTCTGAGGTAAAGAAATCTGCTTCCATAGTTGGAAGTGTTTGTGGCTTGAGTAAGGTGTAAGAAGAAAGAGTTTTAGAGGGCCGAGTCAGTATACATAGAGCGCATGCTTTAGGCTGAGGAGTACTGAGCAGTATTTGAGAGAATGGTGGAGACTTTTTGTTGAGTACCCTTCTCCACAGAGATGAAAGGGAAACCAGCCCCCCCGATATAGTGATTTCATCTTTTCACCAAGACCCAAAAGATTCTGAATAATTGCATATATCTTTCCCTCTAGAACATAAATCATTTCCTTCCAGTCATGAAGGAGAACAGTTTCTTGTTGCATCTGATCCACAAGCTCTGTCACGGCAAAGTCAAAGAATTTCCTCAAAGAAGTGAAAGAAGTCAGTAGAAGAAGTCTAGATTAGGAGAATCGTGATTCCCAGCCCCCTTACATATGTCATCTCAATTTTGGCTTAAAACTGGTGCTTTAAGCCATATAAGACTCTCAGCTCTCTTACATATTTCTACTGACTTCACCAGTTCCAAGCCTGAGGAAATCTACAGTACAGACAGAAAGTGCTTCCAAGCTGCTTCGATCAACCTTATCCCCTAGAAAAACCTTCTTTCAGCCAAGCTTAGTGCTGAGTCTTAAGGCTGTTGAAAATGCTGCTCATTTTAATTTCAGATCTTCAGTCTGAACAGGATATTCAAGGTTATGAATCTTCATTGTATAAGCAGAACTCAGAAATTACAGTGTTACTCTTTTATGACATTTATTTAGGGATCCTTGAGAACACTACAGTTTTTCTACATCAGTTCACAGATGAAAAGTGCCTGTTCTGGGCCTGGTGGGGAACTTAGTCCCTATGCATCAGTTTTATGAAATTATGTTAAATATTTTATATGACTTCCTATTTTCTTATTAATGTGTTTTAGGACACCTGGAATGCTTCATTTTGTCACCAATCTATGTAGATTTTTTCAGTCATTACAAAAAGTATTCTGACAAGTTGAGGTACTTGAGAGATTTGTGAATAACAATGACAGCTTTGCAACAGGTAACAGAATTTCTACAAAACAGAAATCTACCTGTAAATGTTATGATCTTTGGTCTCACTAGCATATTGTCAGTTTCTTTCCACATCGCACTGAACAGCCTGCTTGAAAGTTATTTGGTAACAGGTGGCTTGATGTCACATATATATTTATATATTTATATAAAAATATAAATATATACATATAAATATACCATTTATAGATGTTACCTGTCTTTTGGAAAAAAAACAATATTTGGGGATAGGTGTCCACATGATGCTAAGAAAATTTCCTTGGTGTCAACATCCACAGTCTTTCCCTTATATCTTCTCTGTAACTCTTCACCACCAGACTTGCAGCACTAAACCTTTAAACTTAAATTCAGACAAATTTAAGTTTTAAGAAGAGGTTTGAGACTAACTTTAACAGTATTGAAAGGGGTAGGTTAGAGAATAATTCATCCTGTAAAAAATAACCATCAAAATCAGCTGAGTAAACTTTGTTTCTGAAGAAGCTCATCTTTGTATTTTGTATTAGAACAACGCAAATTACTAGCTTTGACTAGAAAACTACTTTTACATGGCTATTCTAAGATAAAGAGCAATGTTAGTAGCAATCCATGTGAAAATTTTAAGACCTCAGTCTTGCCCTGTTCAAGTTTCTCCAAAATCTTAAATAAGAAAGAAAATTTAAGAACTTCTGAGGAGATGGGGATGGGGAACTTTGTTTTCTGCTTCTTTACAACAAGATCCAAAAACTCGACCTCCATTCCTCCCCATAGCAGTTCCCCAGAGGACGGGAATCAAAGCTAGAAATATTGTAAGGCTAGGTGAAGTAGGGGAGACCTACCCCAGAACAACACTGATGACTAACAGAGCAAATTAACAGGTACTCCGCAGTATAGAAATCAGCAGGTCAGGGCACCTGAGGAGATCACAAAATTTGGAAGACAATATTTCTGCAGTGAAATATTTTCAGCCCCTTGCTAACCGGTCTCAAACAGGATTAGCTGTATATAATCCAGGCCTAAAAATGCTCCCTTCCCTGTGAAGCCTTACAAACTATATTAGCTGCATTGTTAGAGTCTTTGCTATCCTATGGTATTTGTGGTTTGCATCACAGTTGGAGGCAGAATAGGAGTTTGAATGGACTGTTGCCTTCCTCTGCTATATAGAAATAATTTTAAAATCCCAAAACAACGAAATAAAAGCAGCACACATCTACAGATCACTTCTCAAGTACATCTATGGCAACGTGCACAGATATGAAAATACCTTGTCTATATATTTATACTTGCATATCTACAACTTTATTTATAAAAAGATATATATTCACATGCTTTTCTTGTGTGGGTAACTTTTTCGTTTTGGCAGCCAGTGACAGAAAATGTTTTTTTGTTTAAAAGAAAAGTCTGAATGACCTTAGAGGGCTAAGCTGTGTACTTGTAAGACCTCTTGTATGATCTCTGGAATTGCGGTTAACAGATAGAGCCTGACTGACTGAAAATCAATGTGATCAGGTGTTTTTATGGATTATAGTGGCCTCAGCTAATTACACAAGATTGTCTTTCTAGATCCAAGAGGTTTCAAAGCAAACTCTAGGCAGATGTATGCAGGATTAATCTGCAGACTTGGCAGTTTTTCCTAATTATCTTTTATAACAGCAGAAACTGGATCATCTCTGAACTACTAGAACAAATAAGTTTTATCGTATTATCCCATATGCACATTCTCCTTTGTTGTCTATACATTTGCATTCAAGCATTTGTTTCAGTGGTTATAAAGACATCTCAGCATTTTACTCGGACTTTCCAGTTTGCTTAAAGTCAGAATCTGTCTTCCTTGGTCTTTTCTCACCATGCAAATTGATGTCTGATCAAACTGGGAGATTTGGTCTTATCATTTACTTTTGCATCTCTCTTAGACAAATAAAAGAAAAAAAGGGAAGGACCTAAAAACACACTTCTAGTGAGCTCTAAAAATGTGGGAGCAGGACTGATTTATTTGATTCAAAGGACATTATTCATCTAAAAACATCTTTTCACTTAAACAAATAAGATATTGTCCTGGGTTTGGCCAGGACAGGGTTAATTTTCACCAGAATCCAGGAAGGGACACAGCCGGGCAGGCTGACCCCACCTGGCCAAACAAAGCCAGGTATTCCATACCATGTGCCGTCATGCTGGGTACCGGTGGGGAGGAGCGAGAGGGGGAACTCACTCGTGGCTGGGGAGCACGTAACAGCAGTCATGGAGGGCGGCTGTCTGTGTTGTGCGGTTTGTGTTGTGTTTTCCCCTTATCTGTGTCGTTGTTGTTCCTGTTCCCTTTGTTTGCTGTGCTGTTAAACTGCCCTTATCCGGACCCACCAGTTTCTGCCTCTTTCTTTCCATTCTCCTCCGCACCCCGGCAAGGGGAGGGACAGCTGCGTGGCACTTTTATTGCCAGGCGCAGCCAAATCATAACAGATATGTAAAATATGAAACAATTTATTGTCAGATTGAATGGCCTTGCCTGTCCCTTCTGTTTTTGTTTTTTGTTTTTTTTTTTAATATTATTAGTTCTGGGTTTTTTGACTGCGAGATACTTTCCCTGTGGTTTGCAGAGAAGCTCTATTTGTGCCTATGTCTAGGTCTACAAGAGATATACTATTTAGCACTAACATTATACCATGGTTCTGCTTTGAGCTAAGAAGAATCCATCCCTCCTAAAGTTATTCCTGACAATTCAGAAAAGTGCTTTGACTGTGTTTAAATATTTGTATGTTTAAGGCATTATTCAGTCGTATAAGAGCTCAAGCCATAAGTCCCTGCTTTGAAGTTCTTTCTCCATAACCCTAAGATCACTTTTTTGGAAGACATTACTTTAAAACCAATGTTTCCACAACAGGTTTTCAATTCCTATAATTCTGTCTTCCTTTGTAAGGAGGCCTTGATGGAAAAGGACAAGATGCTGCCTGGTAGAATACCCTGTCAGCTTTATCAATTTTGGCTTTACCTTCATTTCTCCAGCTCAAGAACAGGGATGAGGATGACGAACAAGTCCATTTGATGGACACTGGATCTCAGTGAAAAGGAAGCCAAGAGACTTTGAATCAAGTGGGCTTATGAGGCTGGATTAATACTGCTAAAGATCTTTGAAATAGTGAGTCAGAAGAGTTCCTGAGATGTAAATTTCTGGCATGACTGTGTACACACTGCTTGTTTACCACATAGTGACAATGTCTCAGTGTTGGTGTCACTAGCATGGTTCATTTTAGCATCAGGGACTGTAAGGGACTATGGTGTGGTCAGCATGCCTAAATTCACCTTGATCAGGGAATGACCTGGGCACAGCACACCTTAGCAAGCATGGAGATTCATTAAAAATGGGCCATGAGGTTGGCTTTAAGACAGCCCCTGGCACTTGTCTTGCCTAGCAGTGGAGACACAGCTTTCCATGGTGCAGCAGGTTCAGCCCTTAGGGACAGCCTGAAAGTTTGGGATACAATGCTAATTTGAAAGAATGAGGCTACTCTGTGAGTCAGTGCAAATGTTTAGAAAGACACCACGAGACGATGTGATTTGGTGTTTTGTTTTCTTCTGCCTGGCAGCACACCTGACACACGCAGTGTGGTCAATGAGAAGGATCAAAACCAGGTCCCTAGTAGATTTCTGAATTTCCTGCCAGAGCAAGAAGAACTGGCTCTGTCAGAGACGACCAGGCTGACATCAGCAACTGTTGTTGACAGTGCAAAGGCAAAATCCAGTCCTGCCCTGAGCAGCCATAGGTTGCACCATCGTCAGATCACAGTTTCCTTGTCATGCCTGGCTTCCATCTTGAATCTTCAGCGATTTATTTATATTCACCTTTGACTCCTTAGGACACTACTTACAAGTCACAACTTCTCTGCTTCGACTGTCCCTGACAGTGTATCAAGGGGTGGGGTAGGAGCGGGTTGTGAGCAGGTGTAAACTGGAGTACTTGCAATAACTTTAATGGTATTTACAGCAGTTACGAACCTGGTCCTCCATACTTTATCCCTGATTTATCATTTTTACAACACTTCGCTGTGAGAGTTTAAAGCAATTTATGTCATTACACAAATTATACAAATTGCCATTAACTGATGTAATGTACTATAAAGAATTGGAAGCATGAAGAAAAAAATTCTTTGAATTTTTCTTCTGCATGTTTGCATTGCTTTATAGCTTAATTTATCAATTCAGTTAATTGAAATTTATATCATTAGAAGAAAATGCACTGAGATACTTTCTTTCCTGTTCTTTTTGTCTGGTTCTTAAATTATCATTTCTTCTTTTTTTTCTTTTTTTTTTTCCCATCAGGACATAATTGCCGAACCTTTTCTCTGTCAAAGAAGATAAGGTGAAAATGACAACCATCATTTCTATCTCTTGCCCCAGAGACTGAACATATCACCTCTGTGTTAAATTTACCTCCACACGTCTTTGCTTTAGGCTTGTGAGTTAATCCCATACAGTCCCTTTAATTCTGAAAACATAACACATTTTTGGAAGAGAAATAAGCAGCCTATTTTATTTGCTTAATCTCCTGCTATTTTTTAGAGACCTTTCATTTGCCAAACACAAATTACAGTCTGTCACTGAATAGTTCATCCCAAAGGTACCCCTCCAGTTATTAATAGTAAAATTGCAGGGCTGTATTAATTCCTCATCACAGAGGAACTCCGATTGTTACCCAGGTTGTTTTTGTGATATATGCTACAAAAACAAAAACTAAAAGGCTGTCCTTCCCTCTAGAGTCGCAAATTCATGTGAGAGAAGAGGTAACCTACACCCATCCACAGACAATGGCTGAACAAAGAAAGGCAACAATGCCGACGCAAAAGACAAGGTCAGAGCCTATTCTGTGCTGCTTTCCCATTATGCAGGTTTTGCATTCAGAGGGGTGCAGGTAAGGTAAACTGGAAACATGCTAGAAGAATTTGTTTTTCCTCTTACATGTGTGACCTCATCTCCTACTGAATGAGACTGTGAGCCTGACAGTGAAGAAAAGGAAGAAATAAAAATACCATCTTCATAGCTGAACTTCAGAAGTTCTACATGGCCTCAAAACTAGTCTGAAATTACCCCAGTGCTGACAGACTTGTTTTTTCATTTGGAAAAAAGCTAGAATTGGCATACATAGTTGAGATCCAGAAGGTTACCAAGATTTTGAAATTTTTGCAAAATTTCCTTATATTTGCAGTTGTGCAGTGTGTAGAAGTGGCAGCCTGATTCATCGATAGGGCAGGAACGTTTTCCCTATGCTTGGTTGCAATGGATTTAGTCATAAGACCCTTCATGCATTTGTTCTAGGTGTATTTCTTCTTTAAATCACTTTAGACTCTGTTTTGGTTTCGGCTGCCGCCGGCAACAAAAGTGCCACGCGGCCACCCCTCCCCCTGCTGGGATGCAGAGGAGAATGAAAAGAAAGAGGCAGAAACTGGTGGGTTGGGATAAGGGCAGTTTAACAGCACAGCAAACAAAGGGAACAGGAACAACAACGATACAGATAAGGGGAAAATA